>Ga0315545_1000705_pt1 | contig 34905 bp, 33 predicted proteins | sample SalMarSW160210MG_FD_203096 | JGI IMG/M metagenome (GOLD analysis project Ga0315545, IMG submission 203096) | Salt marsh sediment microbial communities from the Plum Island Ecosystem LTER, Massachusetts, United States - Salt Marsh Sediment SW1602-10 ...
GAATGCCTACAGCCGCCCGTTTGCCGGCGGCAATCGCACGAATAGCGATATCCGGGCCGGTCACCACATCACCTCCGGCAAACACCCCCGGAACATTGGTTGCACCGGTTTCCCCATCGATTTCAAAGGTGTTCCAGCGTGAAAGCTCAAAATTATGGCCTTGGGAAAGAAAGCTCAAATCCGTACCCTGGCTGATGGCAGGCACTATGGTTTCAGCGTCAATGATATATTCAGAACCTTCAATGGGAACCGGTCGCCTGCGTCCTGAAGCATCCGGTTCTCCAAGTTCCATTTTGATGCATTTCATGCCGGCAACTTTTCCATTTGCACCCAGGATTTCCACAGGTGCGGCAAGGTACTGAAGAATGATTCCCTCATGCTCGGCTGCGTCGATTTCCCAAGAATTGGCCGGCATCTCCTTTTTGGTTCTGCGGTAGAGAATATATACTTCATCAAAACCCATTCGCCAGCCCACACGGGCCGAGTCTATTGCCGCATTACCCCCTCCGATCACAATAAGTTTCCCCTTGGCTTCAGGTAGATTGCCCAGGGCCTGATCTCTTAGAAAGGTCACACAGTCTACAATTCCCTCATAATCATCTTCACCGGGCACCCGAAGCTTAAGACCCGTATGGCAACCGGCACCAATAAACAAGGCATCATAATCGTTCTTAAGGTCTTTAAAAGCGACATCTTTCCCGATGCGAGTATTGTATTGAATTTCAACTCCCATGTTGCAAATAAGATCCACTTCTCGCTGAAGCAGTTTTTTGGGCAATCGGTATTCCGGAATACCCACCCAGAGATAGCCTCCCGGAACAGGGAGCGCTTCGAAGATCTTTATATGCTCATATCCCAACCTTGCCAGGTCATGGGCACAGGTCAACCCGGCCGGACCGGCGCCGATAATGGCAATTTTTTCCGGATACTTCTGTTCCGGGGTTTCATAGACCGGCTCTATGCCCTGGTCCAGCTCCATATCGGAAACAAATCGCTTGAGGAAACAGATGCTGATCGGTTCATCCAGATACTGGCGGTTGCAGGCTGTTTCACACGGATGGGGACAGATTCGGCCGATACTGCCGGGAAGCGGGAGTCTCTCTCTGATTTTAGCCAAAGATTCCAAATGCTTGCCGTCGGCAATTAAACCCACATAGGCTCGGATATCCAAATTAACGGGGCATGTCTCCTGGCAGACAGGCATGTCTTCTTTATAGATATTGTATTCACCCGTTGCAAGATTACAGTAATCAATGGCTGTACGAAAGCCCAAACCCTTGTCAAAATCGTCAAACATGTTAACCGGACAGACCTTTATACAGGCCTTGCAGTCGTTGCACTTACTGTTATCAACCCTGAGGCTGTGCTTCAGGATGTGAGCCCGTATTTTGCCATTATTCCGATTGATCTTCTTGATATCACTGTATGTGAGGATCCGTATATTGTTATGATCGCGAACCTTGTCCAGATCAGGATTCATAAATGCTTGTTCCGGTCTGATGAGTCTGTCCCTGGGGATCCTCTCCGCACCTAATGTGGGAAATTTCTCCACAATAGTAACATGAGCTCCTGCTTCTACTTGTTCAAGAGCGGTACGGACCCCATCGAGCCCTCCTCCAACAATCAATACTGTTTTGTCACTCACTTTATTACACCTCTTGAGGCACGAACTGAAATATTGGCGACCGGCCGGCCACGCTGTCCAGGGCAACCATCCCTTTCCTTTTGAGGGCGGTTATGTATCGAAAGACCCTTTCGGAAGGTATGGCCAGGTCCCGGGCCAGGTCTTTAACCGATTTAGCCCCTTCTTTTAATTTACCAAGAATTTCCTGAACCTCGATTTCTTCCACGATGATCATGTCAATAGCGCGATTAAACTCGTGCTCGGTAAAAATCTCACCATACATGTTGCCGGATTCAAGAAACGGAGTTCTCTTGCCGATGACCCATCTGATCTTTTCACCGGCAAGTACAGCCTCTGCGGCTTCAAGCTTCCCAAAGACTTCCGGGGCCTTGACACGATCCCCGTCTCCTCCCAGAGGGCCAAGGCTGCGGATTTTCTCATCGAATTCCGTGACGAGTTTAACAAATACAGAGGCTTCACCCGAAGAACATTGCCGGAAGGCCAGACGTTCTTCATTGACACCGATGTGTTTGAAAAGCTTGCGGGTCATATCTATTTTGGCCTTTGCCTGAACGTTTCCGCTAATATAATGGCAGTCTCCGAAATAGCAGCCCACCACCATAAGGCCGTCAAGTCCCTTTTTAAAAGCCCTGGCAACGGTAGCCGGATCAACCCTGCCGGTGCACATAATTCGGACGGTCTTAATTTCCGGGGTATATTGTAGTCTGGAAACTCCAGCCAAATCAGCAGCGGAGTATCCTCACCATGTACAGCAAAACGCAAGAATTTTAGGAACGAATCGGGCCAATGATAACCTCCTTGGTCTCTTACGAAAAATGTTCGTGCTTTTGATAGCAAATAATTTTATAGACCTATTGCTATTCCAGAATTCATAATAAGTTATAAGTGAACTAAAATTTGAGGTGAGCTAAAGTTGTGGAACTCACCTTCGGCGAGACCAATTTATAATAAATAATATATATAAAATACCTTAACCCTGGCCCAGACCGATCACCAATACTCTATATTCAAAAAGGCAGGTTTACAATGATGTATAGCCGATATCAATATACATGAACGAGTCGCACCAGGGCGGGCTTTAGGCACTTCAAACTTTAGTTCACTTTAGGCCCTTTTCAAGTTTCAATCGTCAATCATCAAGTTTCAATCCAAAAATGCATCAATCTGGGCTTCGAGCTGCTGATCCGTATAGGAGTTAATGGTCAGGGCATGCTGATAGCAAGTAGCCGCACATACACCGCATCCCTTACAAGCCACATCAATAACATGCACCTTTCTTCCCTTTTCCGTATGCCGGATTTCCAAAGCGCCGTAAGGGCAAAGCGGAACACAAAGCCCGCAGCCCCTGCAGGCGTCTTCATCTGCCAGAACGGAAATAATCGGTTCCACAACCACCGATCCTTTGGACAGGGGAATCGAGGCCCGGGATGCCGCACCTAAACCCTGGGCGATAGCCTCTCGAATATTAGCCGGGAAACGCGCGCTGCCGCAAAGAAAAACTCCGTCGGTGGCAAAATCAAGCGGCTTTAACTTCACGTGTCCTTCCAGAAAAAACCCGTTTTCGTCAACCGGCACCCTTAAAATTTGAGAAGTAATACCTGCATCTTCCGGTGCCACCAGCGGTGTGGAAAGAACCACCAGATCCGCGGACAGAGCCATTTCACGGCCAAGCAGGGAATGGTAAACCCGCACCTGATCGGATTCCGTCTGGGGAGGCCGGGCAGGATCATAATGGATGTACCGGACTCCCTTGGCCTTGGAATCCCTGAACATCTCCTCGTTTTCCACGCCATACATCTGCATATCCCGATAGAGAATGGAAACTCTGGCATTCGGGATTTGATCCTTTATTAATATAGCGTTCTTGACTGCCGTCTGGCAGCAGATCCGTGAACAGTAGGGCCTTTCTTGATTGCGGCTGCCCACGCACTGAATCATAACAACGTTTTTGATATTTGTATCTAAACCTTCTTTTAAAAGTTTTTCCATATCAAGCTGAGTGATAACCTTCCGGCCGTCATAGCCGTAAAGCCCCTCGGGTACAAAAACACGGCCACCGGTGGCTACAAGGATAACCCCTATATCGATTTTCTTGACACCAGACTCTGTTTGAATATCGATTTCGAATTTTCCGATAAATCCCTGAACAGCGGTCACGTTAGCTCTGGTAAAGACTGTAATCCCGGGATGTTTGGAAACTTTCTCAATTTTCGCCTTAATCAGATCGTTGGCATCCATCATGGTAGGGCCAAGTTTATTCAGGTGGTTGAGCATTCCTCCCAGATTTTCTTCTTTTTCGACCAGGACCACTTCATAGCCGCGTCGGGCTAAGGCCGTGGAAGCCGTCATGCCGGCAATTCCTCCTCCAATAACCAGGGCCCGGGCACATACTTCGGACGTAATGGACTCCTGAGGTTCTAATAAAGCCGCCTTGGCAACCCCCATACGGATCAGGTCCTTGGCTTTGGCAGTTCCATCTTCCTGCTCCCGCATGTGCACCCAGGAGCATTGATCGCGGATATTGACCATCTCGAAAAGATAAGGATTCAACCCGGCCTCCTGGCAGGAACTTCGAAAAAGAGGTTCATGGGTTCTGGGCGTACAGGAAGCCACGACAACGCGGTTGAGGTTTTGCTCCTTAATCCCTTTTTTGATTTGGTTAATACCGCCTTCAGAACACGAATAAAGGTTCCTTTGCACAAACGTCACATTAGGAAGGGTTTCGGAATAATCTGATAGTGCTTCCATATCCAGGTAGCCGGCGATATTGGACCCGCAATGGCAAATAAATACTCCGATCCTGATGTCTTGGCCATTATTCTCAGGCAACGGCTTTCTCCTTTTCTAAGTTCGGTTGAAAGGCAATTTCAGCTGCGCGCTCCGCTGCACTCGAAGCTTGGGCAACGGATTCAGGCACATCCATTGGAGACTCAGCACATCCACAGACAAAGATTCCCGGTATGGTTGTGTCCACCGGTGAAAGAGGGCTGGTCTTGATGAAGTTGTATTCATCCAGTTCGACTCCGAAAATCCTGGCCAGTTCAACAATTCCCTTGGTTGGCGCACATGCGGTCGCCAGAATCACCATGTCGAATTCCTGGCTTTCTACCTGCCGTTTTTGCGTATCTTCATAAATTACAACCGGATTATTCCCAGGTCCCTCTGTGATTTCGGCCACCCGGCTTCGAACATAGGTAATATTTGAATGATTGCCGCCGCGTATTTTGTATTCTTCAAATCCTTTGCTGACCGCTCTGATGTCCATGCCAAAGATGGTGGATATGGTCTCCGGTTCATGTTCATGGGCGATAATGGCTTCTTTAATGGAGTGCATGCAGCAGTAACCTGAACAGAACGGATAAAACCGAAAATCACGTGATCCCACACACTGGATAAAGGCCAGCCGTTTGGCAACGGAAAAACTTTCGGCCTTGTTTTTCAGGTTATCGAGAGATTTGGTGACGGTTAGATATTCTGCATACCGGTCGGCCCACTTTTTGCGATCCTCATCGTCCTGATATTGACCTTGCTGGTATTTATCATAAAATTGAGCAGAAGTTTCGTCGTATTTTTTTTCAAGTTTCTCGAGGGTTCGTTTAGATTTCTTTAAATTCTTTTCAAACCTTGCAATTTCGGCTTCAACGGCGCGATCCGAGGGACGATCCAGGTGGCCTCCAGTGGGCCCGCTGGCACTCAAAAGCCTTTCGAATTCAATTGCTGTGACCACATTCTGGATTTCCCGGTACCGGTATTCGGGAATTTGTGACGGATCAAAAACGTCGTAGCCCACGGCGATGATAATGGCCCCAACATTAAGTTCTATGATTCTGTCTTCCTGATCAAAATTTATGGCGTCAGCCTGACAAACCTTTTCACAGATCCCGCATTTTTTGCCTTTCAACTGGCGACAAAAGTCGGGGTCAATGGTATGGGTGGAAGGGATACCCTGGGCAAAATAGCTGTAAATGGCACTGCGACTGCCCAAACCCTCATTGAAGGCATCCGGTACCCTGGTGGGACATTTTTCGGCACAGGCGCCGCAGCCGGTGCACTTGTCTTCGTCCACGTAACGTCTCTTCCTGCGCACCGTGACCTTGAAATCCTCCGCCTGACCGTCTACTTTCTCCACTTCACTGTAGGCCAGAAGTGCTATATTGGGATGTCGACCGACATCCAGCATCTTGGGCGAGAGGATTCAGATGGCACAATCGTTGGTGGGAAACGTTTTATCCAGTTGGGCCATCTTTCCGCCGATGCTGGGCAGCTTCTCTACCATGTGGACCTTAATGCCCATATCGGCAAGGTCCAGGGATGCCTGGATTCCGGCAATCCCTCCTCCAACAACAAGTACGTCTTTGATCATAATTGGCTTCCTTCTCATTTCTTATTCTGTCTTCAATCGATCTGCTACAAGATCATACAGATCCGTAATTTCTATATCCAGGTCAAAGGCGGCCTTGGCACACCTGAAATGAATCTGGCATTTGGGACAGGCTGTTATTAGGGTCCCTGCGCCGGTGTCGCCGGCCTCCTTTAAGCGCTGCAACTGAATTTCTTTGGAACAGTGGGAACAGTTCATCCAGCCGGAAGTTCCGCAGCAGATACCATTCTCCCTGGAGCGGGGCATTTCTTTGAGTTCAATTCCGGGGATCATTTCCAGAATCTTCCGGGGCGCATCGTAAATGCCCGCCAGCCGTCCCAGACGACAGGGATCATGGAAGGTAACCACTTTTTCATCGGATCTTTGAAGCTGAATTACACCCTGGCTGAGTTTGTCTGCCAAAAAATCCAGGATATGGACCGGTTTAAAATCGAGTTCGCCAAAATACTTGGGATAAAAATTTTTAAACGTGTGATATCCTTCCGGGCAACTAAAAATGACCTGTTTGGCGCCCGAGGAACGGATCAGATCCAGATTCAATCGAGCCAGTTGCTTGAATTTCTCCTCGTTTCCGTTCCAGAGCGCATCGTGGCCGCAACATCTTTCATTATTGCTGACCACCGGTTCCACCCCACCGGCGTTGAGGACCTTCAGCACGTTCTGAGCACCCGTGATCGATCCTGCATCGATATCCCGGAAAATAACGTCAAAATAGGGTCTGCATCCCACGAAATAAAAAACGTCACCGGTCTCTTTTGTTTTCCCATCTTCGATCCAGAACATGCGATTTTGTTGAACATCCCTGGTCTGGATGGACATAATGGTTTGAAGCATTCCATTGTGGGCCGGGACGCCGTCGAATCCCATGGAATGGGCTTGATCGCGCATCAAGCGGATAAATTCAGGAAAATTAATGTCTGCCGGGCAGCGGACGCTGCACTGTGCGCAGGTCAGGCAGTTCCAAATGGTATGGTCTGAAAGCTCCTCAAGATCATAAAGAGAGCGCTCTATAATCTGCCTGGGTGAAAATTCCGGGAAAAACCTGGAAACCGGGCAGCTTCCGGTGCATACCCCGCAGTCAAGGCAGTAATAGGTCTTTGTGGTGTTTATCAAATCGGCGATTGCAGTCATATCAATGCCTCAATTTTTCTGAGCCGTTATCAGGCCGCCTGTTTCAAGGAGGACGGTCCCAGGGATTTTATCTGCTCGGTAAATCCTCTGGCAATCTCAGCAAAACGTCCGCCTTCTGCCGAAGAAACCCATTCAAGACGCAACCTTGCCAGGTCAATACCGAGTATCCTGACCAGCTCCTGCGTCATTTTAAACATCTTTTCAGCCTTTACATTACCATCCAGGTAATGACAGTCGCCCATGTGTCATCCGGCAACCAGTATGCCGTCGGCACCCAAATTAAAGGCCTCAAGAATAAAATTAGGGTTTACCCGACCGGAACACAATACCCGGATAATCCTCATATTGGGTGGATATTGAAGACGGCTGACCCCTGCCAGGTCAGCGGCCGAATATGCACACCAGTTACACGCAAACGCAATGATCTTTGGATTAAATTCTTTATCCATAAAATAAATCCTTTTTCAATTAAATGCTGCTTTCACCATGGTCAGCACTTCCTGGTCATCAAAGTGGAATACATCGGCCGCACCTGTGGGACAAGCTACGGCACATGAGCCGCAACCTGTGCAAATCGCCGGGTTTACTTCACAAATGCCGCGGTCTTCCAAAAAATTGATGGCCTGATACGGGCAGACCGCCATGCATTTCTGACAGCCCCTGCAAAACTGTGCATTAATGCTGGAAACGATAGCATTGCCAAGGACCTTCTTTTGGGACAGAAGTGTACCCGCGCGTGAAGCTGCCCCCAGACCCTGAGCGATGGCCTCGTCAACTGGTTTTGGCGAATGGGCCAGACCACAGACAAACATCCCTTTTGTGGCAAAGTCTATGGGCTGGAGTTTGACATGGGCTTCCACAAAAAAACCGTCTTCATTAACCGGCACCTTGAACAGTGAGGCAACGGGATTTTCCCGAGGCGGCACAATCGGGGTAGCAAGAACCAGCAGGTCCGGCCTTATCTCAACTTCACGTTGCAGCACATAGCTGGTACACCTGACATTAAGATTGTTTTGATTTTTTGAAACAGCTAATTCTTTGTCGAAGTCATAATGAATAAAGGCAATGCCTTTGGCCCGGGCCTCACGATACAGATCCTCACGCAGTCCATAGGTGCGCATATCCCTGTAAATAATAAACACATCCATTTCAGGCTTTAACTGTTTTAATTTAAGTGCATTTTTTACGGAATGCGTACAACACACTTTGGAGCAATACGGTCTTTCTTTGATCCGTGAGCCCACACACTGGATAAAGGCGGCGGTATGGATCTCATTTAACGATAGATTATCATCAATAAATTTGCGATCCAGCTCCAGACCGGTTAAAACCCGTGGATCTTCACCATAAAGATATTGATCCGGTTTGAACTCTTGAGCGCCCGTGGCAATGATCGCCACACCGTGTTCTATGACCTGCTCTTTGCCCGCTGTTTCAACCGTTGTTTGAAAATTACCCACAAAACCACTCACCTCTTTTATCTGGGTGTTGGTCAGTATGTTGATGTTTTTGTCAGATTCCGCCTCCTTAATAAGTCCGGCCAGCTTTTTCTGAACATCTTCGCCCTGCCAGGTTTCATAAAGATTTAGGGCCTGTCCCCCAAGGACATCGCTTTTTTCGATCAGATGTGTGACATATCCCTGCTGTGCCAAATTATTGGCAGCGGTAATACCGGCAAGGCCTCCGCCTATGACCAGAGCGGACTGGTTCATTTCTATTTCCGGGTCGGATAGCGGTTGCAGCAGGCCCACTTTGGCTACGGCCATGCGTACAAGGTCTTTGGCTTTTTCCGTGGCTGCCGCTCTTTCGCTACTGTGCACCCAGGAACATTGATTGCGGATGTTGGCCATTTCAAAAAGGTATTTGTTTATGCCCGCATTGAGCACCGTTTCTTGAAAAAGGGGTTCGTGAGTACGCGGCGTGCATGCGGCCACCACAACGCGATTCAAATTTTGCTCTTTAATCACCTGGGTGATTTGTTCCTGGGTGTCCTGGCTGCAGCTAAAAAGATTATCCTCTGCAAAAACCACGCTGGGCAAGGTTTTGGCATATTCAACCACATCCGGAACGTCTAAGAAACCGCCGATATTGGTCCCGCAATTACATACAAAGACTCCGATACGTGGAGGATCTCCCTTTACATCAAATTCTTCGGGGGTTTCTTTTGTCTGTGTCATGGATCCCCGTGACTCCGCTAGTAGAGCTTCAATCTCCGCTGCAGAAGCGCTTGATTCAATAACCGATTGGGGGATGTCCTTAGGACTTTCGAATGTGCCGCAAACAAATATTCCCGGTTTTGTGGTCCGGACAGGGTTAAAGCTGCTTGTTAAGGCATGCTGATATTGATCCATCTCAACACCGAGTTTTTGGGCCAGGTCCAACGCTTTATGTGACACCGCGAAACCCACGGAAAGGACCACCATGTCAAACTCTTCTTCAACCCTCATGCCGGCTTTATCCGTATAACCGATGCGAAGATTCCCCGTGTCGGACGGAAGGATTGTGCTGATTTTTGATTTCAAAAAACGTACGCCCGCTTCTTGAGCCCGATTGTAGTAACGCTCAAAATCTTTACCGTGGGTTCGGACATCAATATAAAATATGGCGGTATCCAGTTTCCCCTTTTGGTGCTCTTTGGCTATTATTGCCTCTTTGATGGCATAGGTGCAGCAGACCCCCGAACAGTACGGCTGTGATCCGGGGTGCATGTCCCTTGAGCCCACGCATTGAATCCAGGCGATTTTTTCCGGCTCTTTATGATCAGAAGGCCTTACCAAATGCCCGCCGAAAGGTCCGGTAGCAGCAAGTATCCGTTCAAATTCGAGGCTGGTTACAATGTTGGGTGATTTTTTATACCCATAAGTATCGTAAAGACCAGGATCATACACCGCACATCCGGGGGCTATCAGCACCGCACCTGCGTTGATGGTTAATTCCTTGGGTTGGTCTTCAAAATTAATAGCGCCAGCGGGACAGAATTTCTCACATGCTTTGCATTTACCATTTTTAAAATAGATGCAATTTTTATCAATGGCGTATTTTAAAGGGACTGCCTGTTCGTATTTAACATAGATTGACTTGCGTTTGGATAGGCCAGCGTCGAATTCGTTTATCACCTTTTTGGGACACTTTTCAGCACATATGCCACAGGCAATACATTTATCCATGTCAACATACCGGGGGTGTTGCAAGACCTTGATTTCAAAGTTTCCTTCCTCTCCGGAAATGTTCTGCACTTCTGACAAGGTTAGTAACTCAATGTTAAGATGCCGGCCGACCTCGACCAGTTTGGGTGAAATAATTCACATGGAGCAGTCATTGGTGGGAAAGGTCTTGTCCAGTTGAGCCATGATCCCGCCTATGGAGGAGGACCTTTCCACAAAATATACATAAAAACCGGAATCGGCCAGATCCAGAGCCGCCTGCATCCCGGCGATTCCGCCGCCAACCACCATCACCGCACCTGTTTTTTTATTCGGCATTTTCTACTCCTGAGTCAAAAAAAGATTTAACACCACTGATATCGAGTTGATTTATGCTGATCCCCAGAGTCTTTTCTTCGATGCCCATGCACAGCCCGAGCAGTTGCGGGTAAAGAACAGAGCCAGATTTACGGCAGAAGAGAAGAGAAATGACTTCTGGTCCGCATTGCGCATGGGATATCTGCAGCAATTAAATTCGCGAATATCCTTCAGTTGCACACCCACCTGCCGTAATACAGCTCTGGCGGATGCATCATACTGATCGACCCGGGCAGGTATATTACACCCTAAAAACAATGCATATTTCATGTGAATATCTTTTATCCCTTGATAGTATATGAATTTCCTTCTTAATTTTTGAGCGTTCAGCTGATTTAATCGGCACATGGCTCATGCCGCTTCCAAATCAGAGGAATTTTCTTCGGGAGCCTTCCGGACGTTATTTGCGGCAATATTTTTTAACTGAAGGAAGATATCCGTTATCTGTACATTCTGGGGACAATTTTCCTGGCATTGATAACAGGTTACACAATCCCAAAGCATCCTGGGTCCGGAAGCCATTTCTACCAGTCCCAAACCCAGACAGTTCATGATCTGATGGGGTAGCAAACCCAGGGTTTGCAGCGGATTCTCATACTCGGCCACCACCGGGCAAACGGTCGTACAGGTCTGACAGCCAAAACAGTATGAGAAAGTGCTGATGCTGGGTCATCCTCTGCATACAGACCGGCATAAATAAGCATATGCACCAACCAGCGGAGAAAATTTTCTTTGAGAATCCTTGTCTGCAAAACTACATCAAGGATAAAGACCTTGATAAGGGTTAGAATCTTTCCGCTGAAAACAACTCCCAAGATCCCTTTGACAGCCGCTGAGATCCTGCCTGATGTTGGGACATTCCGGGCCACAGGGCCGATTTTGCGTGAAAACCAGGTAAAAATTTTATACATCAGGCCGAGGGCAAAAATTATAAGAGAGGCATAAAGAAACGCCGTAAACACCATAAAAAACTCCTTGATTTTAGTTGTTTTTAAAAAATGGTCAATTTATCAAATGTAACCACCCATTAAAACCACGGACTATCATCATAAATCAAGCATTTTTATCACCACGCAAATTCATACTCCGGCATGATAGTTCACGAACACTTATCGAATAGTGCCGCAATGTCAGGGCCCAATGATTTGATCTTTTCGGTAAACGTTGTACTGACCTTTATTCGAGTTAGAAACTGATCTTGATTCCTGTCGCTATAAGATTAAAACAACCTTTTTTCTTTTATTTATCCCCCCATTACTTTCCTGATTTTTACGAAAAGTTAATTTAATAGTTCACTAGTCCCCTGTCATAAAAAATTTAGTCTTTTCTCACTCTATTGTTTATTTTTTTTCAACTTTAGTTTTGATATATTTAAACAAAGAGGTACCTCCAACATTTTCAGTTGTATTGGATTTCATGATATTACTTGGGGTGTAGACCCCACCGAACTGTGGATACCTGGGATCACCTTCCAGGCCACGGATATGGCCAAAACCACCTGCTGAACCCAGAACACCCTGCATGATGAACCATGTGGGTTTGAGAGTCATTTCCACTTCACCCCAGGGAGACTTGAGTTTAATTTTATCATCTTCGGCTATTCCAAATTTCCGGGCATCAAGCGTATTTATCCATAGGGGATTTGTACCGCGTATTTTCATAAGTTGATAGTTACTGAAAGTGGAAGAGTGTTCGTGTTCAAACACACGGAAGTTTCCGAAAATAAATGGATACTCGTTGTTCGGCTGCAGTTCCTTTTCAGGCTCCTTATAATCGGGCAAAGCATCTACCCCCTTTTCGGTGCGGCGGCATCGGATATAACCCTTTATGGTATGAGCTATATCTTTGGCTTGACCCACACCACCTATCTTGCCGATCTGGTAAAAATCATTCCCGGCATGATCGTACAAAAGCCCCTCATAATGATCGGTCTGGTTATGCTGCTTTGCGGCTTTTTTTACAAGCTGGCTCCCAAAGGGGAAAACATCAGTTTTGATGACCTTAAGGGGCTATACAAATGTTCGCCGCTGCTGGCTTTCACCCTGGCTGTCGGTGCCTTCGGCATGGCCGGTATCCCTCCCACCATAGGGTTTACCGGTAAGCTTTTCCTGTTTACCGCTGCAATTGAAAAGGACATGTACGCACTGGTCATTCTGGCGGTCATCAATACCGGTATTGCCGTCTTTTACTATTTGAAGATGGTCAGGGCGGCGTATACCAGCATAGAATCCCAAATGCCGAGAATCAGCCTGAGGTTTTCCACATACCTTCTCGGAATCTTTTTCATAGTGATCATCCTTTATTTTGGAACCTTTCCTCAAGGATTTATCGATTTTGCCCAGGAGGCGGTTGCCGCAGTCATATAGTTTGGAAAAGAACCGCTTCCTGCATTCCTGAATCGAATGCAGCATCTTGGCACGCCGGTCCAAAACCCATTGTCTTATTATTCAAGCATTCCAATTGAGCGAACCCCCTAAATTTTGATTGAGTTGCAATCATAGGAGTTCCAAACCATGCACAGAAAAATGTGCATCGATACACATTTTTCTGTGCATTTTTTATTTGTTTATCCTTCCTCCGATTTTCCATCCCATCCAATTCGCGCGTTTTGAAATATGTGTTCATTTTATTATGATCCTCTGAAATTCTAGTTAAATAAAGGTGTTGTACGAACTTCAAAATGAGAAAGCTCTCCTCAAATTCTGCTTGTTGCAAGAGAAAAATCTTTTTGGCACAGGTGTTGCGCAGGAATTTCTTTAACCCGGATTTTTCACGAAGAATTTGTTTTTAAAATCTAAACATCAGAATGTTTATTGAAAATAAAGGTATTTTTTAGACTTATATTTTTAACTCGGACATGGAATGATGGAATATTGGAATGATGATTAAAAGAAGATGACAGTCCTCTATTTAATTCCTGTCAAGAGGAATTTTACAATAACCCAACTTTCCATTTTCCCAGAACCCAATATTCCAGTGTTCCAATATTCCAAAATTCCAATTGTGAGCGAAGCGAACTAACTTACGCTTCAATCTCTTCTCCCGCACCAGGCTAATAGCTGATTGAAATTATATAGATTTAAAGATGTCATTTTTCAATCTTGGTTCACTTTTGCACATTTTTTAGTGCAGAGATGCATATTTTTATCTACCCCTAAACAAATACTTTGCTTCACCTGACAGGGAAAACCTCACGGCCTCGCTGCCGGTGAGCTTCATGGTGATAAAGGGGGTCATTATGGGCGTTATGATGCAGGGTTTTTACTGGGACTGTCACAAAGAGGAAAACCTCATCGAAAAATGGAACGACTCGGTTGGGGCGATCAGCCGGGTCTGATATTTGTTCTAAACAATCGGGGCGATGGCTGGCAGGGTTGCGGGGTGCAAACCAATCAAAGTAACACACTTTACAATCCCATAGCTTGGCGAGGACACGCGAATATGGATACCCCGTTAAACAGTCGCAGCGCCCGCGATGGTCGGGCACAGTTTTGGGCGCCGCCGCGTGGTTATACCGTATATGTGCCCAAATAAAAATGAAAGGAAGTGGTATCGTATAAAAAGTACATTTAGCCAGCGAAGGAGCGTGTTGATATTTTAAAAAAAACAAAAAAAGGAGGCCATTGCTATGAGTGATTTTATAGAAAAACAAGGAATGGGGTGGCTCCCGGATTATCCTGATTATCGGGATTACACGATCGACCATAAAAACATAAAACCCATGGCCAAAAAATTAGGCGTGGCAAATTCTTTAAAGGGAAGCATTCCCGAATCAAAAGATCTCAGGAAATGGTGTTCACCGATTGAAAATCAATTTTCAATTGGATCATGTACTGCAAATGCCGGCGTTGGAATTATTGAATATTTCGAGCGAAGGGCTTTTGGCAAACACATCGATGCATCGAGACTCTTTCTTTACAAGGCGACAAGAAATCTTCTCCATTGGACTGGAGATACAGGAGCATTCCTTCGAACGACAATGGGGGCTATGGTACTCTTCGGGGTTCCTCCTGAAGAATATTGGCCCTATATAATTGCCGATTTCGATAAAGAACCTTCTGCGTTTTGTTATGCTTTTGCCCAAAATTATCAAACCATCAAATACTTCCGGCTTGATCCTCCTGTTACAAAAAAAGATGTACTTTTGAAAAGAATCAAAACACTCATTGCGTATGGCTTACCCTCCATGTTTGGGTTTACCGTGTACAACTCTATTGGACAAGCCGGCAATGATGGTAAAATTCCATATCCATGCCCGGGAGAAAAAATCGCAGGTGGCCACGCTGTTGTAGCGGTTGGATATAATAACAAGATGAAGATTAATAATACTATCTGTGGAAAGGGAACTACCGGAGCATTACTTATCCGAAATTCCTGGGGTACAGGATGGGGTGATAATGGTTATGGATGGTTGCCGTATGATTATGTTCTGGATGGTTTGGCAATTGATTGGTGGACTCTATTGAAGAGCGAATGGGTTGATACGGGACAATTCAAGCTTTAAGTACGAAACAAAAAAGGTTTGAGTGAGGAAATGGAGTCGGATCTTATATTTCTTCTTGATAATTAAGATGCGGCTCTCTGGGGTTTTTTCATTTCCTCTTCGCACTCATACTAATTTCGGCTTCAATTGAATCTTCCGTACCAGGTTAACGGCTGATTGAAAACATTTAGACTTTAAGATGTCATTTTTCAACCCAAGCTTGCGAATTTACATTCTTATGGGCAAGGATGCACAAATTTTTGTGCATTAATAGAAACTGAACTTCACTTATCAGAACCAAAATTGAGTGATTCAAATTGTGGCGCTATATTAAAAAGATAATGAAGATAAAAATTTTCTGTCTTTAGACAGAGAGGTAAGGTTGGGGGGATATAATAAAATCATTTTTTTATATCCCATAGGAACTTCATTATTACAAATAATTGAAAATTAAGGGGGATAATAGCTATGTCTCAAACAAATCAACTACTCAGTGATCCGGAAATCGAAAATTTCATCAACACACATCAAGGAGCAGCTGATCGGATCGAGAAGGCTGCTAGAGCGTTAGTGGGAAAGAATGACGCTTTAAAATCTCTCAAAAAGCTTTTGCCGGCTCTAAGCGAAAATAAAATCCATGTTTTCTTTAGCTATAAGAAAAAAGATGAAAACGCTGCAAACGCAATTGTTCACGTGTTAAGGCATAAATCAGTAAAGAAGCTACTAACTATTACCTATCAAGCGGAGTTCACTGAAGAAATAGTAGGACAACATTGGCGTAGTAAAATCAGAGACGCAGTCCATCGTGCAAACTGGTTTATACTGCTATTTCCAGATCCATCTGATGACTGGGACTGGTGTCTTTTTGAAACAGGCCTGTTTGAGGCTCAACTTACCTCGGCTGATCGACTTATATGCCTACACCATCCCGACATTAAGATCCCAGATCCAATAAAAGATTATCATGCCGTTTCTGCAACCATTCCAGAGGTCGAAAAATTTCTGGGGATGGTATTTTTAAAAGATAATCCGGTCTATGGCATGGAAGCACTATACAAAGACATGCTTCAAGAAGAGATTTCAATGATAGCAGAGGAAATCGTCGATGCTATCCGGCCTCTTCAAAGATCTCTTGTGCGTAAAACCTATGAGCCGTGGATAGGGCTCAAGATCAACAACCAAGCCGACATTCAGAACAAAGATGATTTCGACCAAGTATTCTTAATCGAAGCTAACGAGGAAGCCCTAAGTTTGTTTGACTTTGAGCAAAAGCCACTAACCTTTGGTAAGCTCAGGTCTGGTTTGCCTAAAGACAAGGGAGACGACCGCTGGCGGGAAGAACTTTTTCACGTCATAAAGAAAATTGCCGAAGGTCGGAAATTTAGCCCAATCCAAGCGGTTTTCCAAACCAATGACAACAGACAGTTTCGACCTGTTGCTTGCGCTGTTGATAGAGTAGGTTCAAAAAAAGGCCCAATTTCAACATTTCATATCACCTTTACTGAAGATGTCGTTAATGTTGATGTCTCTTCGACACCGAAAGACATATCGGTGCTTGCCTCTTTCCTACGCTTCGCATACCGGTTTCGTTGGGAGATCCTTGAGAAATTCGGGACTGCTCGCATATCCAAAGATGATGTTGAACGATTGTATAATACCATGGAACGTATTCGGGCAGATGCAAGATCCCGCGGCATAGCAGGAATTGACTCTCTGTTGGCATTTTTCCCGCCTGAAAAGGCTAGACGTATTAACAATATGTATAGTGACTGGAATAAGGTTTCGAACCCTAAGAAAAATGGTGAGCTCGATATCGCAATTAAAAACGAAGAAACGGACAAAATTCCAGAAATACTTGCCAAATTCATTCCTCAGAGTCAAGAATTTCTCGAGATGGCGGCGAATCGTTTTTCTGAACTTGTAAAAACGTAAGCTGTGATGGAGAAATTAGGAGTTATGCGGATATGCGGGTCGTATAGCAACACCGAACAGATCAATACCGTCTCCGTTGGTCGCGGCTGCGCGAAATCTATGGGATAGGCACCATTGTTCCGATGGAGTAATATTGGATTTTTTAACAATTTTTTTCAAAAGAAGATATGTATAAGCGAGGGATCTTGGGAGAAAGGAGGGAGCATGGACGAATCGGAATATTTAAAGACGCGCATTGATGACCAGATAAGCTGGTACGACAAAAAGAGCCAGTATCACCAGACTTGGTATAAAGCGTTGCGGATTGTGGAGATAATCTCGGCTGCATCCATCCCTTTTTTGGCTGGATACATAAAAGATAATGAGCCTCACTTCCAGACTGCTGTGGGCTTCCTCGGTCTTCTGATTGCGGTAATCACCGCAGTCGTTAGCCTATGCCAGTTTCAAGAGAACTGGGTCGAATATCGAACCACGTGCGAGACTCTTAAACACGAAAAATTCCTCTTCCAGACCAAAACAGATCCCTACAATATTGACATGCCGTTTCCACTCCTTGTGCAGCGTGTCGAATCAATGATTTCTAAGGAAAATACAGCCTGGTCACAATACGTACGGTCACAGAAAAAGGAGGCGAAAGATGGCTAAAAAGGGGTTCATAACTTATGACAATGACAAGCATTGCAAAAATCTTCTCGTCGCATGAGATGCGAACAAGAAATTCAATTTTTCATTTTTTATGACGCATCAGTGGATGTCTCCGCTTATGAAAATAATATATATCTTTCATGAAATTTGATTTCAGTTTCCACAAATCGGGCTTGCATCTCATCTTGTGCCAATTAGGAATTATATAGGAGAGAAATCATGTAGGATGTCCTTAAGAAAGCTCGGAAGTATTGGATGAGTGTTGGAACGAACGGATTGGCCATTAAAGAGCCATAGAGATTGAGGTGAAGCGCAATCAGATATAGGAAAATTATTTTTTTTATGAATTATAAAGATGGAGGTTGAAAATGGAAAAATCTGAAAATTCGGTATCGATTACTGACAACAAGTTTCGGCTTTGTGTCCAAAGCTGCTACTTTAGCAGAAGCCAAGACAGTGATGGATGCCATTTCCAGAACCATAAAGTGTGAGGATGTCTTTGTAACCGAAAGCGGCAAGTCCGACGAGCCAGTCCTCGGATGGATAACCAACAAAGCGATTGCACGGTACGCCAAGGTGTAACCCGCATGGCTGGAATTAGTTGAATGCTCATACACGTCTCCTTTTTTCTACTATCATTGTTTAGAGAAAGCGCTTAACTAAAACTTTTTAGGTTAACATTTTGTCCAAATTGGATTGAAACATTAAAATTACAGTTGTTTTTTCTCGATCATTCATAAGAACCCAAATCTCAACAAGGAGTTATTAAAATGAGACGATCTGAACCGCACATAACTCGGTTAATGCAGCATGGACTCATCTCCCAAGGCTATACGCTTCAAAAGTTTGGAGCAGATGGTGACTGGGGAGATGAAACCCAACGAGCTTATGACGCCTACACAGCTCGTTTTGAAGTTCCCGAGATTCCAAACATCATAAATGCTGTTGTAGATTTATCTCACCACAATCGTGTAGAAGACTTTAATGCAGTTAAAGCCAACGGGATTGTTGGGGTAATACATAAGGTCACACAAGGTTTTCGTTACACTGATCCGAAGTATCAAAGCCGGCGCACCAAAGCACTTGATGCGGGTTTATTATGGGGAGCATATCATTTCGCTGTTGGTGGTGATGGAGTTGCTCAAGCAGAGTACTTCCTGTCGATTGTCAAACCTGGACCGAAGGATTTGCTTGTGCTTGATCTTGAAAATAACCCAAGTGGCAGCAGCATGACGATAGATGATGCTGAAGAGTTTGTGGAACATATTTATAGTTCGCTTGGACGGTGGCCTGGTCTATATTCAGGTCACTATATTAAAGAGAAACTCAGAAATAATACGGAAACAATTCTATCTAACTGCTGGCTGTGGCTTGCCCAGTATGGAGAAAATGCTAAGGTTCCTTCTGCCTGGTCAACATGGACGATGTGGCAGTACACCGATGGGGCGATTGGCCCAGAACCGCACGTCGTTGATGGTATTGGACATTGCGATAGAGACAAGTTTAATGGAAACTTAGATGCTTTAAAAAATCTGTGGATGCGTTCTAAATGGTGATTGATCAATAGAAGCACGGTTTAAAAGCTATAAGCAACTGTTTTGGAACTCATATCCATAAGAATTAATAAGGCAATGTGGCCTGACCCAAGTTAACGATTGTTAAAAACGCCGTAACCAGCCAATCAACATGGACTAAAAAAAAGCGTTCGTATCCTTATCAGCTGAGCATTATACATATAATGAAAGGAGGACAGAGATATGGAATTTTTTGTTTTTAGACTCAATAAATTGAAAATTCTGAACAATCGGGAGTGGGGTCCCGGGGAGCTGAAATTGCTCAGTTTCGTTACAGGACAAGACGTAAACCTTCCAGTTCTGGATGACCTTCAGCGAACAACAGATGAGGAACGTAAAAAAAAATTAATTCAAGCAGCTGCTCAATCGGTTCTGAGTTCAAAAGTTCTGATGCAGCTTGACAATGTGAAAGATGGGCACTTGATGACATTTGGTGATACAGGCTACGCGCTTTATACTGCGAACAAAATTCCAGTTTCGTTCAATTGGTCTCTGATGCTATTTGAAATTGATGAGGATATTAACAATTTTGGAAGGAAGGTCGATGGTGTAATTAGCGCTCCTGAATTTGATGGGTTCGTCGCTAACGTTCTGATTCTGGCAAGCGCTGCGGCAAACCCGGCGGCGGCAGCAGGAGTTGCAATCGCAAAATACGTTTTTGGGTCAGTTGCAGACACAATGATCGAAAACAAGGATGACCAAACCGGTCTGGCTTATCAGTCCTTTAATATGTTCGAACATTACCCCCATGGAGAACGAAAACGTGATGATGTACCAGACCTAAGCAATAATATTCGAATCGACTATTCTATTTTCGGAACTCATTATTAGGCTAAAGTGTCTGTTTATCAGCCCGTTAGTGCAATACATGAAGGAGGATATCATGGATACGGAATTCCATTATTACATGACAGGAATAATTGCAAAAGCAGCAGGTTTCAGTGATGATGAAGCCAAAACTATTGCAACGGCTTCAGAATATGTTGATGAAAATGATGTATGTTTAAAAATAGAAAAGAAGTCAGGCGGTAAAGCATATGAAAACTATATTTCACAGACGATGAACATACTGAAACCCAAAAGAAAATTGATGAGGATATACCCTGTTTTTCACTTTGTGCCTGGAGAGCCTATGGATGAAAGGGCATCCCGATGCGATGGCAAAATGCATTTATTAAACACAACCCCTGATAATGAAATGGCCAATAAGATGCTTGACTTGTCTTTCAAGGCTTCTGAAGATACGAGGCTCTACCGTATAGGGATCGCAACGCATGCATATGCCGACACATGGGCTCATCAGAATTTCGTTGGCTGGTATGACTTTTTTAATGATATAAATCTGGATGTAAAGCCCGATATCGGGCATGCCAACGCCGAGCATCATCCAGATTGGCCCGCCCATCGGTGGGAAGATGCGCGCCTTGTTAATGATGGAATTGACAATACAGAACGTTTCCTTGATGCTGCTAAAAAAATTTACGGGAAATATCAAAATTATAATAAGCAAATGAACAGAAAAGCTAAGACCGGATGGAAAACATTATGCAGTCAATTGATCAATGCCATGGGGGAGTCATTTTCCGGAAGTTACAACTATGGACGTGAAGATCGCATAAACCGTTACAGGGAACTGGCGCCGCGGCTGGGTGACTTTGATGAGTCGGAATGGTTTAAAGATGCCATAGACATAGAAGTACGGGGGTTAAAAGACTCTGACAGCGGAGTGCTCTCAATGTTCACCATGCTGCGTGACAAGCTTTATTGGAAAGAGGGGGTGAACAAAGAAAAGACGCACTGGTACAGGTTTCAAGAGGCGGTTAAAGAACATCAGGCAAAGGCAATGGAAGATCTCGACAAACTGTTTGCCAAAATGGGAATTAACCTTCACCACGTATAAATCAGCATCGGCTAGTAGGAGCAGACTCAGAATCCCCTTTTAAAAACCGAGAGAAAAAATGAATTTACCAAAAATTAACGATACAATAAACACACAAGAAGCATTAGAATTGTGCCGATATTTCGGTCTCGATTATCTGGTTGAACGTATTGAATCCGATCCGGAGGGCTATAAGGATTGGGAATTCGACGGATGTTCGGGCTTGCCGGATGAATTAATGGGTTTGTTCACCGGCTGTAATTGGGAAGATATCACCTATAGATGCTGTTTGCCGCATGACCTTTGCTACGGTTATGGTGAACTTGGGAATAAAATTGAGAGAAAACGAGTCGATACAAAATTTTACAGCGATCTGGCGACCAAAGCAGGTATGAATGAATGGGCCGCATCTGCTTTTCTTGCAGCGGTTCGGATAGGTGGACCGGAAATATTCGGACTGTCATTTTCATGGGGATTCGCCCATAAATAAAAATCGGCGAAGCTTGCTCTTGGGAAGGACCGCTTTGCGGTCGGTATCAAATTAGTATTCTGCTTTCTTATACCACAAAGAGCAGACGTTACCTCATAAACATGGTTAAATTCAATATGCAAAGGAGGTGATAGCAGAGGATAGGTAAATAATGAATCAGTTGTTTGGGCTCTCTTCATGGGCGAAGAGACGGGCAATTGTCACAACAATGAATAAATACTATTTGGAGGTCAAAAATAAACAGTCTGTTGTCCAAATCACTTTTCGCTGGCTCTGAAACGTTTTTTGATAAATCTAAGGCTTGCTCCAGGCGATTCCAAAACTCGCCCTGTGGGCTCAACCAGTTGAAATCGCTTTTCTTTCACTTCGCAAAGATTTATGAATTAAAAACGTTTCAATGAACGCTCAAAGAGATTTTCGTTTGGGCAACAGCCTGTCAGGCGATGACCCAGAATATGATGACCCACAAAAACAGACTGATAATACCGCCAATAACGGCACCTTTGAAGAAAAACATTGAGTCATTATGAAGGTCTTTTTCCACAACGTTATGGATCTTTTTAAAGATTTGGACAGAGTTACTTGCTTGCATTTTGTAGTGAACCTCCCTTTTTTTATTAATTTAGCAAAACCTGTGCCAGGGGTCTTTTATGGGTCATTCTGTTTTAAATACTATTTATTTTTAATAAGTTAGGCAGATCACTCCAATTTTCTTCCATACATCCCAAGTGGGTAAATATTGCCAAAACAACTGAAGCATGCGGCAAAAAATTGACAGGTTGAAATGGTGTGACCACCAGATAATAAAACTCGCACGATTAGCCCGAAAATTTTCATGAAATATTCGGCTTAAACCTATTGCAGCGTAAGAACAATATAACCTGCGCCTGAGTGCAGACGGGCTAAAAACCGCGCCCGCTGGTCAGGCGCGCCGTTCGCGCCCGTTTACCTATTATTAGAAAGGGATTTAGTTCATTTTTATATAGTAAAAACAATAAGATATGGCTCCAACAAATTTACTTTTGGTCGATGATGAACAGTCGTTCGTTGAAATTATTAGCCAACGCTTACGCAGAAGGGGATTCATTGTAGCGTATGCATTTAGTGGGCAAGAGGCACTCAATCGACTTGAAGCGGACGACAGCATTGATGTGGTTATTCTTGATATTAAAATGCCGGGGATGGACGGAATTGAAACCATCCGGATGATCAAAAAAAAGCGCCCCCTTGTGAAAATCATTATGCTCACCGGCCATGCTACGGTTAATTCCGCCATTGAAGCCATGAAATTGGGCGCCTTCGATTACCTAATCAAGCCATGTGATCTGGATGAACTTGTTTTCAAAGTTAAAAAAGCAGCGAACAGAAAAAGAATTGATGAAACTAAAATCCTCGAAGCACGGATGAAACCTTACACCTCCAAGCGCGACAAGGACAAAATTATATCCAAGATTCTGGATTCTTAAAAAAGTTTCAAGGGGATATCTTTTTGATTTGAAAAGGAAATCATAGTGAAGAATAACACAACTATCCGTTATGTGGAATGCGTCCGGATTGGGGCATAATCTTTTGTTATCTTGCTATATAACGCCCGTAAAATTGTAAGTTTCTATTTTATCCGATATATGATAGAGCCCTGTTTTGCCACGTAACGCCTGTATGGATGCTCCCGGTGTCCTTCATCATATTATCGTAAGAGATATGGAGCGAAGAAAAATATTTAATGACAAAAATCGTAATGGAACATCAACATGCCAACGGAATCAGTTGATACCATAATTATCGGAGGCGGCCTCAGCGGTATCTATGCCGCCTACCTGCTGTCCCAAAGAAATAAATCTTTTGTGGTTCTCGAAGCCCGTGAGCGTATCGGCGGCAGGATTTTAAGCCCTGAACATCAAGGGTTTTTCTCCGATCTCGGCCCCTCCTGGTATTGGCCCGCGATTCACCCGAAAATGACGCACCTTATTCAAGCCCTGGGTCTCAAGGGTTATCGCCAGTTTGAAGAGGGTATGGGCCGTTTTCAAAATCCCATTGGAGCCGTCCAGACCGTCAGCGGTTACCCCATGGAACCCCTCTGCTGGCGGCTTTCAGGCGGCATGATGGCTCTGATCACAAAGCTCTGTGAGGATATTTCTGAAAGCGCCATCAGACTCAATCACCCGGTCTGTAAGATCGAAAAAAAGTTCGCCGGCGCTCTGGTCAGCGTCGGCGAACTGGAGAAAGAGCCCTGGACCCGGTTCAGTACCAAAAAGGTAATCCTTGCCCTGCCGCCGCGCCTTGCCGCCGCCACCATTCTCTTTAACCCTGACCTGTCTCATAATTTGACCCAGGCGATGCTGAGAATCGGTACGTGGATGGCGGGTCAGGCGAAATTCTGCGCCCTTTACGAAGAACCTTTCTGGCGGCAAACGGGCCTCTCGGGCCAGGGTTTCAGCCAGCGCGGTCCGCTGGGCGAGATCCATGACGGATCCAACAACAGCCAGGGCCCTTACGGACTGACCGGCTTTGTTGGCATTCCGGCGGTTCAACGCAACCATCAACAACGCCTCACCGAGGCGATTCTTTCCCAACTTGCAATTATCTACGGCAAACCGGCGGCGCAGCCCACGGCCTTCTTCTACAAGGATTGGGCTCGCGAACCATTTACCGCCACCCGGTTCGACCAGCCGCCGATGTACGAACACCCCCTCTATCACCCCCCGGCAGGTCAAACCTCCATTTGGGACCGTACCATCCATTTTGCCGGTACGGAAACCGCCAACCAACACGGCGGTTATCTCGAAGGCGCCCTGACCGCAGCCGAACGGGCGGTAATGAACCACTAAGGGGGGGATATAGTAAACAGGATAGGGGACTATTGGATTATTGGTTTAATAAAAATATCGGATTTTGTGCCAGTTGGTGAAATCCAATGAACCAATGGATATCACGTACGTTCAACACGGACGTCCCCAAAGACCAATTTTTTTCCATACATTTCAAGTGGGTAAATATTGCCAAAACAACTGAAGCATGCGGCAAAAAATTGACAGGTTGAAATGATGTGACCGCCAGATATAACTCGCACGATTAGGAGCTGTGATATCAATGTAGGACCTTCAGGAAATACGCGGAAATCGATTCGAAAAATTGAAAGGAAAGAGAAAAGGTCAATATCGTATTCGAATAAATGATCAGTACCGCGATATAAAATAGTTGCACAAGAACACACTGGAGATGGGCCGGGCAAAGAATCAGTATTTTTACCCATCGAACTTTCGTATAAAAATCGATGTCAAAGCGAATTGTGAAATACTATTTGAAAATTAAGCCGCTATCATTTTTGATAAAATTAACTCACAATTCACGGTTTGACACCGATACGGGGGTAAAACTCATCTAATGGTGCATTTTTTGAGAAATCGATCCAATTGAGATTCCTGTTGGAGCGTCATTTCCCCAAATTGCACACCTAATTGCCTGGTTTTTAAGTGGCTGGATGAGGTTTTACCGGGTTCATGGGAAACCCAAACAGTTTTTAACGGTACATTCTTCAAATATGTAAAACAGATACTATCTCGGATAAATAATAAATCTAATTCAAATGGTTCATTTAATCCGCCATTTTTATCGATATAACGAAAGGCAAGCCCGTCTTTGCTGATATTTATGATTTGACAATATTTTTGAGTTGTACCAAGAGCATTCAATGGCCTGATCATAGCTATTGCACCGTTATTAATCTTAAATCGTTCAAGAGCATTCAATGGCCTGATCATAGCTATTGCACCGTTATTAATCTTAAATCGTTCAAGAGCATTCAATGGCCTGATCATAGCTATTGCACCGTTCTTAATCTTAAATCGTTCATGATTTCTGCGCTGCGCAATCTCTTTTTTGTTGGTCATCATAGAAGATCCTATTGTTGAAATGAGAATACGGTACGAGGTTGAGATATTAACATCCTCGCTATTCTACTTTCGATATTGATTTTATAACGGGCAATTGTTATTGCCACCGCTTGCAATTAGTGTGTTCTTGTCCTTTCCGCCATACATATTTCCTAGCGATGTAACTGTGTTGATCTCCAATAAGCCATTGTATGCCAAGTTATTTAGTGCAATTATTATTTCATTTTCACTGAAATTCTTATTTGACATTAAGTCCATGAATAATTCAACAACATCAATAAATTCTTTGTACAGCTGTTCATTCTCAGTCTTCCGGTATAGTTTACTATCAATAATGTGATGATATTTTATTACACAGATAATATCTGTGTCTAAGCCAAGATTTTGGGCAATTTCAGCTGATTTTTCTGAATGCCCCTTCGTGTCTCTTTTACGGTTCAGTTAAGTCAAGTGAAGAACATTGTTACAGGTTCCAAAGTCGTTCGGACACGCCAGGTGGTTTTGGGGGTCTTCTTTCCACTGCCCATCTACTATAAACTTGTACTCGTACTTTCCGGGAGGAAGCATCACGGCCTTTTTCCATATGCCGTTTTCATCCCTCTGCATGGGGTGCTTTTTCGGGCTCCAATTATTAAAGTCTCCCATCAGGATGACCTCTTTGGCATCTGATGAATTTAGTGAAAACGTTATTTTGCGATTCTTGATTTTCGGCTTTGATTTGTCTCTTGCCATATGGTACCTCCCTAAAAAAATATGGTTCATGTTTTATTTTTAAAATGGCAGGCTCTTTTGGCGGTAAAAGTTAATTCGTATTCAAGATTCTCCTCTTGTCTTTGGTTATGTTTCGACAAATCTTATTTATTACATATTTTATAGTACAACGGCCTATAGAATCAATCCCACAAACTACTTAATTTTAATAGGTAAAACTACCCATCCCGCCAAACTGGAAAAGTGCCTTAATTAAACGTCTCGGAAATTCTACAACTATATGAAATCAATAGTCTTTTAATGGCAACCTGTTTGTGCCATCGGAATGGAATACTGGAATACTGGAATACTGGAATATTGGGGATAAAAGCGGAAAATAAACCATTTAAATTGTAAAAAAACTCCTTTCCTTCAACTTCGTTCAGGACAAGCTCACCCATCATTCCATCATTCCATTATTCCAATTGGGGCGAAGCCCCTAAGTTCGAAAACTTTGGCAAATCATAAATATTTGGTAACCCTTATATAGTGTTGTTGATATCGTCTTTCATAAAAATCCTGAAGCCCGGCGATTTCTAAACCCTAATCTATTGAGAACTTACAATTTTTCAAGCACCGAGTTTGGCGAAGATACAAGGCGGGTCTGAGGCATGAGGGGTTGATCGATTTATTGTAAGTTGTGTTCAAAAATGACTAAAATGTTAATTCTATAATTCCGTGCCCAATGGCATATCTTACCAGATCTGCGGTTTTTTTCATCTTAAGTTTTCTTAAAATGTTGGCACGATGATTTTCCACGGTTCGAACACTGATGAAAAGCAGATCGGCAATTTCTTTATTTAATTTTCCTTCAGCGATCAGCTTTAAAACTTCCTTTTCTCGTTTGGTCAGAGATTCCATGGAACGTTTTCCGTCGACTTTAAATATACTTGAGAGATCCTCCGCCAACTCTCCGGTAAGGAGATGTGTCACGTAAACATCACCTTTTCGTATGGTTTCTATGGCCGAAAAAAGCTCTATGTCAGAATCTTCCTTCACCAGATAGCCTTGAGCGCCCGCAGAAATGGCATGATAAAGATATTCCTTTTTCTTGTGCATGGTCAGTATCAATACTTTCAAATGCGGATGGTGTTTCCTGATTTCACGGGCAGCCTCAATGCCGCCTGTATCAGGCATTGAAATGTCGAGTATGACCAGATCCGGCTTCAAATCATTTAATCGTTCAAGGAGTTCTGAACCATCGTTGGCCTCTCCAACCACTTCCAGCCCGGGTTCTTCTTGGATCAGCCGTTTCATTCCCTGCCGAAAAATGACATGATCGTCAGCCAGTACAATGCGATAAGCTTGCATGATTGTTTCTCTCCATTTTTAAACCGGGATCTTCAAGGTGATTCTGGCGCCTTCCCCAGGACGGCTCCGGATGTCAAGGTTTGCGCCTATCATATTTGCACGTTCGTTCATGGCAGTCAAACCCATGCCTCTTTCAGCGATATTCCCGGTCATGGCTTCATTTACATCAAACCCTTTGCCGTTGTCTTCAATAAAAAAAACAACACTGCTGTTTTCTTTTTTCACAACAAAAGCAACATGGTCGGCAAGGGCGTGTTTGCCGATGTTGGTTAAGGCCTCCTGAAAAATCCTGTATAAGTTTGTTTGTATCTCCTGGGCAAACAGCCGATCAATGTCTATTATTTCAACCGATGTCTGAACAGAATGCTGTCTGCTAAAGTTTTCTATCAGCCATTCAAAGGCGGCCGAAAGTCCAAGGTCTTCCAAAATAGATGGGCTCAAGTCTCTGGAAAGACGCCGCACATTATCTATGATCCGGTCTATATACCGGCTGGTGTCATCACACTCTTCTTGCAGTGATGACTGACCCTGCGGTAATTTTCTTTGAATAGATCTGAGCCGGTGTTTCAAGAGCGCCAACGCCTGCCCCATCTCATCGTGCAGCCCTTTTGAAACTCTTTTGCGTTCCTGTTCTTGAGATTTAATGAGTTGGGATGATAGAAACCGAAGCCTTTTTTCGGATTCTTTGAGGGCATCTCTCCTTATTTTTAAGGATTCAGACATTTTATTAAAAGCCATTGCGAGTTGCCCGATTTCATCGTCTGTGTCGACAGGAACCTTATCAGCATGACCTCCCGATTCAAGGGATTTTACACCTTCCGTCAGCCTGTTAAGTGGTTTTGTAATTCCTTTTACCACGAAATAAGTAACCCCGGAACCCATCATTAAAAAGAGAATCCCCATTAGAATGCTTTTAAGCAAGAGATCAATCTGCTGTCTGCTCAGTATCTCTTTGTCCAGCGTTATTCTTACAAATCCCATGATAGGACCCCTTTTCCGGACCGGTCCTCGTTCAAAAAACAGAGACTCCTCTTTAAAATAACCTGAATCCGAAATTACCGGCGACCAGAATTCTAAAATACCGCCACCATCAATGTAAAAAGGCGATTTGTTCGCCTTGATTTTTTCAAGCGCCTTTTTGCTAAGCCCTCCATCTTTGTTAAATAATTTACTATCTCTGTTTACGCCATGCCTTTCCTGTCTATTTAATAATACCCCTTCCGAATTAAATATTGAAACTTCCAATACCCCTTCTTGTACAATAATACCTTCAACCGGGTCTTTAAGAAGTGCTTCGTTTTCTGAAAATACACCAATTCTGGAGTTATAGGCAAGGATTCCCGCAAGTAATTTTCCATTCTTGATCAGGGTGTCGGTCAGGGATCTGTACTGGTGATGAACATAAAAAGCAGTAAAAGAAAACGAAATAATAAATATCAAAATTGTAAATGCGACAAAGACCTTAACAGCGAATTTTTTTTTAATGACTTTCGTGAAATTCAAATTCAGTTTCTTTTCCCGGTTAACGATCAGTTAATTGCCAGAGCTTTCCTGAAAATCTTTTTATTAATAGAATTCATTGCGATCGACAGATGAATACCCAACTTTTTTGCTATCATCAAATTCGTTGAGACAACGGCCTTTCTTGCATAGGCCTGGTGAAGATCTTTGGCATCCTTGCCTGCTCGTATCGCTGCGGCCATCTCTCCTGCCTGACGCCCCATATCAAAGGCGTCTATATCCATCGACATAAACGCCCCCATCTGCACATACTTGGCTGAAAATGTAAAAAGCGGTATTTTATTTTCAAGGGATAAGAGCAGCAGACATTCAACGGTCTCGGGTGTAATCACGGTTATATCAGGCAGCATCCAGAAAACATCAATTTTGTCTTTCATGTCGAAGATTAGTGTCGGGGCATCCTTTGGGTTGTGAATTTCTTTAGCAATCAGCCTCACCCCAATTTTTGGGGCAAAGTCCTGTGCCCTTTTAACGAGATGGCCGGTCCTGTTCGGGTCGTATAAAAGACCAATCGTATGTGTGCCGGGTAGAGCATCCAAAAGTGCCGTTAACTGTTTCTCCTGAGGTATATTCATGCTGACACCGGTGATATTCTTTTCGCCGGAGAGTATGGATCGAGGATTCGGTACCATGAGATAAACGACAGGTATGTCTTCAATCGGTTTTACCATAGAAAGGGCATCGACTCCGACTGCAAGAATCATGGCAGGCCGGATCTCATTGATCTTCCTGACAACATCTGCACCTTCTAATTCGGAGACAACCAGCCTTTGAATCCTGGAATGACAAACACTCTTAAAACCTTTAAGCGCCTCTTCGTATGGTTTAATCCTGATGCTCTGGACAACAAGGATTTCCTGGCCGGCCTGGGACGGCCGGTAACAAAAAATTACCATAAGAAATATAATCAAAAGTATTTTTTTCACGACACCTCCATTTTCTGAATTTTAGAGAACTGGCAATGGTTCGACCACAAAGGCACTAACACACCAAGATTATAATATAATTCTGTTAATGCCATTTTTAAAAACCAGAAGTTAGGTCCCCGAAATCCAAAATATATTTCATTCCGGATCCTGCTGCTCTCAGTCGATTGTAAAGCAATTATAGTTTTCAAACAATATAATTTCAACCCTGACGCAAAAATCCATAATCTTCAACAGGCGATATCGGCTTTAATCGCATATCGGATAAGTAACATAATAACTTGAATAAAAACAAAAAAATGATATATATCCATAAACTTGTTTTCATAGATTTCTTCCTATTAGACCCTAATTGAGCGAAAGTCGAGGATGCCCCATATCCGAGGCATCAAGGGCGAAGCCGTAGTCATCTACTGCGAGCCCTTGATAACAAAGGAGATAAGGTGTCATCGGCTTTCCCGAAGGGTAAACAAAATCGATATAAAATAACAGAATTCATATCTCACTGATTGAAGAGATATTAAAACGTATTCAAATTATCGAAAGACTCATTAAAACAGAAAGATAATGATCGTTTTCGGTTTTGTTTACGCTCAATTAGGGTTAGACTTTTTCAATACTAAAAGATTAGTTTTATGGATCGTGCTTTAATCAAAACATGTGTCTTTTTTCTCGCTTGTGTTGTGGCCTTTGCAGCCTTATGCCCCAGCGCGGCCGGCCAATCAAAAACAGAGATGAAGATTCTGCGCATGTATTACAGGGAAAAAGACCTTGTTGTTTCCGCTACGCGCCACCCCAAATCGATTTCTTACATTGCCGAGAATATGGCAATTGTGACTGCCAAAGAGATTGAGGCCATGAATGCCCATACGGTTGCGGAAATTCTTAACAGGGTACCGGGCCTGTTTGTCAATTTTAACCAGGATTTCGGGGCTGCTTCCCTGCTGAGTATTCAGGGCTCGGAAGAGCGGCATGTCCTGGTGCTGGTGGATGGTGTTCCCTGGAATTTTCTGGCAAGCGGAGCGGCCGAGACCCATTCGATCCCGGTGGCAATCATCGAGCGGATCGAGATCATCAAGGGGCCGGCTTCGTCAGCCTGGGGCTCGTCCCTGGGCGGGGTGATCAATATCATCACCAGGCAGCCCGAAAATAACAAAAGCCCTACAGGTTCCATAAGGGCCTCTTACGGCGAAAGCAACACCCGGGATTACAGGGCACAGCTTTCCGGAAGGACCGGGTCCTTGGGGTATTATCTGTTTGCCGGCCGCCAGGATTCCGACGGCCTGACCGGCTCAAGATATTTTGAAAATAACAGCCTTTATTCAAAATTTAAGATCCCCGTTTCAAAAGATGTGAATGCGGGCTTGACCATGGGATACAGTGAGCCCCGTATAAAGATTGGAAATTTTTCCAGCGAAGATATCACGCAAACAGGGGATAGCCGCACCTTTTTTAGCACCGCTTCCCTTGATGCATCCCTTGCCAGGGACCTTAACGTAAACATATCCTTGCATCATTTCAAACAAAAATCGATTCTGGAAAACAGAGCCCTGGGGCTGGGCGTTAAGGGCTATCAGGGGGAACCTTACTTAGACACCATTTACGACGAAAAGACCACCGGAGGCGGCGGTAAGCTTGTCTGGGAAAAGGGCCGGCACACGATCGTGCTGGGGGCGGACTTTGACCGGGGCAGCCTTGACCAGACCCTTTATGCGGGCTCGTTTCTGCAATCAATGGGTGTTCCGGAAACATCCTGCACCCATCCTGCAATGGAGACATGGGCTGTATTTGCCAATGACACCCTTGTCATCAACCGATGGTCCGTCACCCCCGGCATCCGCTATGACCGCAACAGCATTACCGGATCATTTCTGAGCCCCAGCCTGGGGGTTACCTTTCAGCTAGGCGAAGATTCAATTTTAAGGGCCTCGGCAGCCAGGGGCTTTACCACACCACCGCTAACATCCACTTCAGGCGGCGGCTTGTTTCTTGATCCCAATCCATCCCTTAAGCCGGAAAAGGTCTGGTCCTTTCAGGCCGGCGCGGAAACCAGCGCTGCCAGGTATCTCTGGTTAAAAGCCACTTGTTTTCGCCATGAACTTAAAAATGCCCTGTCAAGAGATTTGTATGGGGCCGGTGCCCCCACCTTTAATGATCTGTACAAAAATCAAGGAAAAATCAGGCGCCAGGGTTTTGAAATTGAGGCTGAAACCATACCCTTTTATAATGTTACCCTCCTGGGAGGGGCCGCCTATGTCCGCATAAAACCTTCTGATGAATCAGACACCAACGAAAAATACACCTATAATATCGGCGTCAGGTATGATGATAAAAAGTCCTTCCAGGCCCAGTTGTTCGGGCATTATATCTGGTGGGATCTGGAGAAATTTTATCAGGCAAGCTACGATGATTTTATCTGGGACCTTCATCTTACAAAAAGAATTTATGCTAAAGCAAAAAACACCATGGAAATCTTTGTTGCGGCCCGCAATATTTTTAACGGCGACCAGTATACCTTGGGAGACAGCATGAACCCCGGGCGCTGGATAGAAATCGGAATCCGGATGAATCTCTAAATAAAATCGCTTCGCGATTTTATTTAACGTTCCGCTTAAAGCAGGACTTAACAAATGGAACTTCCTATATAATCAAGTTTGATTAAAACTTGTGTGGGTAGTTTTACCTATATAAAATTAGGAGGTTATACGGATTGACAATCGAGGCGATTTCATAAAAAGTATTTAATTAAACTTTTACCTTGTTTTTGACATAAAAACCATTTCAAAAAAGGAGGCTATTGTGAAAAAAGAGAAAAAACAAGAAAAAAAGGAAATCATAGTCCTCGATGCGGGCATTAATACGGAAATCATTATCTATGGGGGAGTTTGTTGCTGTGGTCCACTCATGCCCATTAGAGGATAGTCGCAAGAAAAAAGGGGGATTTATCTCCCTCTTTTCTTTTTTAAAACCAAAAATTCTATGATTTCTTTATGCAGCTTTCCCACTACCTTAAAATTTACCCTTACCAGGAACAGCCCGACCATCTCCTTCTGTTTTCCACCAAGCAGGCATCCAAAGTCCTGCTTGCCAAAGAGACCTTTCAATCCATAGAAAACGGCACGCTTTCCCCGTCGGATGAGGCCCTGTTATCAAGGCTGGGCATGATCGTTCCGGACAGGGAAGCGGAAAAGCGCTCCATCCGCGGTCTTATCGAGAAACTTAATAAAAAAAACCCCGGCTTGAGCATAACCGTTGTCCTCAACCTGGACTGCAATTTTGCCTGTGTTTATTGTTTTGAAGGCGACATAAAGGGCAAGCTCTACATGTCGGATCAAACAGCGGAACACCTAATAGACTTTATCAAAGAAAAATTTTCAAAGCATAAAAAGAGCCTCGTCATAGATTTTTACGGGGGCGAACCCCTCTTGAGCACCGGGCTCATCAAGTCTATTTCTTTGCCCTTAAAATCTTTTGTTGAAAGCAGGGGCGCTGCTTACAGTTTTACCCTGGTCACCAATGGTTCTCTGTTTAAAAGGCGCACAGCAGCGGAACTCGCTTCACTCGGCCTTAAAAGTGTGAAGATTACCCTGGACGGCCCGGCTGAAATACATAACCGATACCGGCCGTTTAAATCGGGTGCCGGCAGCTTTGATACCATCATCGCTAATATCAAGGATACCTGGGACCTTGTAAAAATAAGCATCGGCGGAAATTTCGACCTAAATAACTATGAAAAATTCGTGCTGCTCTTAGATTATCTGGAAGTTCTGGGCCTTGGTCCTGACAAGATTTTTGCCGTAAAGTTCGACCCTGTGATGAAACCTCCCCAGGGAGATACCTCGACGGCCTGTTACAAAGACGGCTGCATGTCCATCAATGAGCCCTGGCTGATAGGGGCCGAGAGATTATTGAGAAAAGAGATATTAAAGCGGGGCTATTACACACCAAAGATAATGCCAATGTCCTGCATGATAGAGGCCACAGACAGTTATGTGGTGAACTTCGACGGTGTGATTTACAAATGTCCGGCTTTTATCGGTAAAAAGGGCTTTGCAGTGGGGAATCTTCAAACAGGCGTAACAGATTATGCCGATATCTACAAATTAGATACCTGGAAAAACCAGGACTGTGCCGGGTGCGAATACCTGCCGCTTTGTTTCGGGGGATGCCGGTATATGACTTTTGTAAGGGATGGAAATATTGATAAGCCGGATTGTAAAAAAGCCTATTTTGATGCTTCCCTGGAAGAATTAATTAAACAGGACATTAAATTTAGGTCCACATAGATATTACTAAGGAGTTCAAAGTTCTTCCTATCCCCATGAATTTTAAAGAAATATTCTCAGCGAAGCGCATTTCGCTGGGGTAGCTCCCCGTGAAAGTACCGGGACAGGCCGGAAGATGGTACCGGGGCCTGCCCCGTAGCTCCGGAAGATGGTACTGGGGCCTGCCCCGTAGCTCCGGAAGATGGTACTGGGGTGAAATTTTTACCCCATGGAATCTGAAGTACATTTTACGGGGACTTGTTACGCAGACTCCCTATCGAGGATTTCACCGGGGAACCACAATCCCACTCCTCCATTCGACGACAATACCTAATTTTTACAGTAATTTTATAGGTAAAAATTGGTCTTGATTTTTCAGGCCTAATATTGTATCCTTTTCATTAAATTTACAAGAATATTTTTTTATCCAATTAACCCTACAACGTTACTTAGTAACCTTTATGCTTGATTAAATATGAATGATTTGCCATACTGTATCACAACCCTACAAAATAGGAGGCAAATCATGTTACCCATTATACGATGCGACGAGCACCT
>Ga0315545_1000709_pt1 | contig 34809 bp, 30 predicted proteins | sample SalMarSW160210MG_FD_203096 | JGI IMG/M metagenome (GOLD analysis project Ga0315545, IMG submission 203096) | Salt marsh sediment microbial communities from the Plum Island Ecosystem LTER, Massachusetts, United States - Salt Marsh Sediment SW1602-10 ...
TCACCATTCCCTTGATGATGCCGGTCATAGGGCTGGTAGCGATCCTGACCGTATTAGGGACCATGCAGATCTTTGCTTTGATCATCGGGCTTGTGGGGGGAGAATTTGCCGGGCATACGTCCGTGCCGGTATTGCGGATCTTGGCCTCGATGCAAGGCTCATCGCGTTTTGGTTATGCCTGTGCCCAAGGGATCACTTTTGGCATGATCCTGATAGCTGTTTCTTTCTTCCAATATAGATTATCCAGAAGGGCAAAGGCTTAAAAGATGTTAGGGACACCCCCCATAAGAAGCAATGGTTATTATAAGGCCAAAAGGGTGACCTTGAATGGCGTGATCCACCTTTTTCTTATCGGCGTGGCCATCACGTGCCTGTATCCGTTATTATGGATGGCTTCTTCAAGCCTGAAGACCCAGCAGACGATCTTTACGGATATTTCTCTCATTCCGCATCCGGCCCATTTTGAAAATTACATCCATGCCTGGCACACAGGAGGGTTTGGCCGCTATTTTTTAAACAGCATTTTTTATACAGCGTCCGTCGTGGTCGGCATCCTCGTTGTTGCGTCCCTGGCCGCGTATGCTTTTTCGCGTTTCCGGTTTCGGGGAAGGACGGTGTTATTTATCATGTTCATGGCGGCGATGATGATCCCTGTCCCGGGGAGCTTTGTGGCTTTGTTCGTCCTGTTGAATAAATTACATCTGCGCAATACCCCGCTGGGCTATATCTTGTGCATGATCAACGTCGGACTTCCCATGAGCATATTTTTGCTCAAGACCTTTTTTGATACGATGCCAAGAGAGCTTGAAGATGCGGCGCGCATCGATGGCTGTTCCAAGATAGGCATGTGGCGGCATGTGGCCTTGCCCCTGGCCCGGCCCGTGCTGGCGGTGGTGGTCGTTTTTAACGCCCTGAACGTCTGGAACGAATATTTGCTGGCCCTGATCGTATTCGACGACAAAAATCTGATGCCCCTTCAACGGGCGTTGATGGTGTTCCGGGGAGAGTTCCTGACGAATTACCCGCTTTTGATGGCCGGGTTGACGATAACGGCCCTGCCCATCATCATCGTGTATCTGTTGATGCAAAAGCATATCGTCAGGGGCGTCACAGCGGTATTTGGATGATCTTCCGAGGTTTGGAAGGTGCCCGGCGACCCATATTGCCCCTGACAAATATATTTGATATAATGCATCACTTTTATTGTCTGTGATTTGATCCTTGGGGAAGAAGTCCCCGGGGGCTTCGCAGGAAAAGACGGAGGTCAATGAATGGAACAGTCAACGGATCAGTCAAAGCATCATGTGACAGCCCCTAAAGACCGCGTTTCTTTTTTTGAAAAGGCCATATACAGCATAGGCGGGCTCGTTAACAGCCTTCAGGCCGCGGCGATCGGAGCGATGGTCATTGTTTTAAACATCGGATTAGGCGTGAATCCCGCTCTCGTGGGCCTGTTGGGAGCCATCCCCCGCCTTATCGATGCCATATCGGACCCCGTCACCGGTTACATTTCCGACAATATTCGGACCCGTTGGGGCCGTCGCAAGCCCGTCATCTTCATAGGTGCGATCCTGGGGGGCATCTTCTACGCATTGATGTTCCAGCTTCATAAAGGACATAGCGAAATCTTCTATTTCTGGTATTTCGCGGCGTTCCAGACCCTCTATTTTCTCGGATTTACCTGTTTTTCCATCCCCTGGATCGCGCTCGGGTATGAAATGACGCCCGATTATCATGAACGAACGCGGCTGCAGGCGGCCAGCAATTTCATCGGTCAAATCGCCTGGGTCGTCGCTCCCTGGTTCTTTAAGATCATGGACAATAAGAGCATGTTTACCGATATTGTCCAGGGAGCAAGGGTCCTTTCGATCGTCCTCGGCGCCTTTATCGTCGTGGGCGGCATCCTCCCGGCCCTTTTTATCAAAGAGCGTTTTGCCGACATACCGAGACCCAAGAGAGGAGCAGGTCTTTGGAATATTTCGAAAGACTTCTTCGGTGGTTTTGCGACGGCTTTCAAGTGCCGGCCGTTTGTCAAGCTTTGCGCGGCAACGTTTTTGATCTTCAACGGATTTATGCTGGCCTCCGCCTTCTCGGCCTATGTGATTTTCTTCTATGTGTTTGGCGGTGATTATGCCAAGGGCGGCACATTGCTTGGTTGGTTTGGTTCATTGAGCTCCGTCTGCACATTCGGCGTTATCTTCCTGGCCTCATGGCTCTCCACAAAGATCGGCAAGCGCAAGACCTTTCTCATCACGATCTCTATTTCCATAGTCGGTTACGCGTTGAAATGGGTCGGGTATAACCCGCAGGAACCCTACATGCTTTTGATCGCGGCTCCGTTTATCGCCTTCGGCCTGGGGTCGCTCTTCACCCTGGTTAGCTCCATGGTGGCCGATGTCACCGATTTCGATGAACTTCTGACCGGCACGCGCCGGGAGGGTCTGTTTGGGGCCATTTACTGGTGGATGGTGAAGTTGGGGTTGGCCGTCTCCTCGCTCCTCTCCGGGATCCTTCTGAACCTGACCGGATTCGATATAGCCTTAGGCGCCGACCAGACGCCTCAAGCTTTGTTGTATATGCGGCTTTTCGATATCGGTATTCCGATAGTGACCTCTCTGGCCGCTCTCTTCATCATCAAGACCTTCAGCATCACGGAAGCGAAGGCATTCGAGATTCGTCGGCAGGTCGAGCAAAGGAGAGGCGAAAGACGAAGCGCAGAAAAACGCGTAGAAGAAGAAAGGCGCAGGGCGGAAAGACGCGAAAAGGAATAGGAGTGATCCCAGAATGAAATTATACAAGGTCCGTGCGAAGCGAAGCGAAGCCTCCCCGGAGGGGACAAGGCTATCCCTCGACTTCGCGTGGGGACCCCTTCGGGCGCGAGGTCCGTGCGAAGCGAAGCGGAGCCTCCCCCGAGGGGACAAGGTCGCAGGTTTTCTGTTTATAATGGCGACTTATGTCCTGGCGACCTTGTGTCTTGGTGATCTTGTGCATGCTCAAGAAGGCAAACCCACGTCAACAGAGCTCATCACAAAAGCACGGGCGGCACAAGCGCAGAAGAAGTACGAAGAAGTTTTTATGGTCACCCAAGAGGTTATCGATACCTACATTGATCAGGCAGAAAAAGAACAGGCTTCTTTAAAAGAGTTTCCCAAGAGCAAGCAGGAAATTGAAACGGTGCAACGTCTTAATGATGTGGCGACCGCTTTCTTTATCCAAGCGGAATCTTATCGGGATCAAGGGAAAATTCAAGAGGCGATCGAGAATTTTAAGACGGTTGTGGAAAAATATGGTTATGCCCAGGCCTGGGACCCGCGCGGCTGGTATTACAAGAGCGCGGAGGTGGCTCAGGAAGGCATCGACCGCCTCGAGGGCCGCGACCCCGAGGCCGAGAAGTGCGGCGCCATCCCGTCGACGAAGATCGACCTTCACGACCCGGGCACCGAAGAGATCGTGGACTACGAGAAGTACGGCATCTTCACGGGCATCGGCACGAAGGACTACAAGTATACGGTGACCGACCAGGCGGGCCTTGCCGATGCCGTCGGCGAAGGGATCCACCCGAACACGACGAGTTTGCGTTTCGACCCGCAGTTCCAGGCGGTGCGCAAGGAGAAGCGCATCGCCGGCAGTCCCTGGGACTTCGTGCGCTCCCCCGATCTGCAGGCGGCCTTCATCAAGTGGGCCGTCGCCTCGGAGCCGCCGGGCATCAAGCTCTTCTACACGGGCCTCATTCTTGAGAAGTCAGGGCTCATCAAGCATGCGATCAAGGCATATTACGCCATCGTCATCCATTATCCGCACACCGTCGGCTGGACGTACTGGCACACGCCGTGGTACGTCGGTCAGGCCGCGATCGCCCGCATCAAATACCTGATGAAGAAGTACCCGCAGGTCAACATGAAGCTGGAGGGCGCCTCGATCCGCGTCCTGAACGGCTACGACAACGACATCTCCAACGACGCCTTCATCGTGACCCCGGGCCGCATCGTCAAGGACCACATGCCCGAGACGCTCTCCGACCGCCTGAAGAGGTTCTTCCACGTCCGCCAACAGAAGAGCCAGGTCAAGCGCACGCTGGGCAGGGGCAAGGTCTGTTTCGTGCAATACGCCAACGGCGACTGGGAGCTTTTGGTCGACGGCCGGCCCTATGTCATCAAGGGCATCACCTACGCCGTCGTCAAGGTCGGCCAGAGCCCGGACGACGGGTCGCTGAAGAACTGGATGAAGTACGACTACGACGGCAACGGCCGCTGCGACGGCCCGTACGACTCCTTCGTCGACAAGAACCTGAACAACCGGCAGGACGCGGGAGAGCGGCCCGTCGGTGACTTCGAGATCCTCAAGCGCATGGGCGTCAATACCGTCCGCCTGTACCACCAGCCGCATACGCCTGACAAGGAGATCCTGCGCGACATGTACAAGCGCACGGGCATCCGCGTGATCCTGGGCGATTTTTTGGGCAAGTACGCCCATGGCTCCGGCGCGAGCTGGCACGAGGGCACGGACTACGAGAACGAGCAGCATAAGAAGACGATGCTCGAATCCGTCAAGAAGATGGTCCTCGAGTTCAAGGACGAGCCCTACATCCTGATGTGGCTGTTGGGTAACGAGAACGTCTACGGGGTCGCCTGCAACGCCGACAAGAAGCCGGACGCCTTTTTTAAATTCGTCAACGAGGCGGCGCTCCTGATCAAGTCCCTGGATCCGGAGCACCCGGTCGCGGTGGCCAGCGGCGACACGCTCTATCTTGAGTCTTTCGGCAAGCACGCGCCCGACGTCGACATGTTCGGCGCCAATGTGTATCGTGGCGACTTCGGCTTTGGTTCTTACTGGGAGTCGGTGCAGCAGGAGACGGATCGCCCCGCCTTCATCAGCGAGTACGGATGCCCCGCTTATACCTATTGTTTCACCCGCGATGAGGCCGAGCAGGCCCAGGCGGATTACCTAAAAGGGTGCTGGGAGGACATCGAGGCGAACATGGCTTTTGTGGACGGCGCCGGCAACGCGATCGGCGGCGTCCTGTTTGAATACCTGGACGAGTGGTGGAAGAGCTACGAGCCCGCGGTCCACGATACCAAAGGGTTATGGGTCGGGTCGTTCCCCGACGGGTTTATGCACGAAGAGTGGCTGGGCGTCGCAGGTCAAGGCGACGGTTCCCTCAGCCCCTTCCTGCGGCAGTTGCGCAAGAGTTACTACGCGTATCAACGGTTATGGAAGCGTTAAGGACCGGGATCCGAGAGCCGAAATCCGAGGTCCGAATGATCCTTGCCGGGTTTCGGTCTTCGGACCTTGGGACACAGCGGACACAGAAGAAGGCTAATGAAAGAGATCCGGGATCGGTGGACCTGAAGTCGGGTTTTGTTTTTTCGGACTTCGTCCTTCGGACATCGGACCTCGGTATTTACAAAACGGAGGTGCACCATGAAGAAGGTATCAAGCATGCTCCTGCTGGCGGCGCTCGTCGCGTTCGGCCTGCAGGGCCTGTGCGGCGCCGCGGAGACGAAGTCCTTCCCGCTCTACACGGACAGCAAGTCTCCGGACAACCATTACGCCGCGTCGGGCTGGATGGGCGATTCCGGAGACCTCTCGATGGACGACAAGTACATGGGCGAGGTCCACGGCGGGGCGACCTGTATCAAGTTCGTCTATACCGCCAAGAAGTCGGGGGGTCAGGGTTGGGCCGGCGTCTACTGGCAGAACCCGGCCAATAACTGGGGCTCCAAGAAGGGCGGTTTTGACCTGACGGGCCTCAACAAGCTCACGTTCTGGGCCCGCGGCGAGAAGGGCGGCGAGATCATCGACAAGTTCTGCGTCGGCGGCCTCAAGGGGACGTATCCGGACACGACGGAAGCGTCGATGGGTCCTCTCGAATTGACGTCCACGTGGCAGAAGTACACCATCAACCTGACGGGCAAGGATCTCTCCTACATCGTCGGGGGGTTCTGCTGGGTCGCGAACGCCGACTCCAATCCCGAGGGGCTGACGTTCTATCTGGACGACATCCGTTTTGAGGAGGATCTGACGCTGAAGCCCGAGACGAAGAAAACGCAAAGCATGCCGTTTTACGTCTACGCCGACAGGGGTGCCATGGTCAACCACTTCATCCCCTCGGGATGGATGGGGGATTATAGCGACCTGAAGATAAATATGGGCTCGACCGAGAGCCCTTATTTCGGCGAGACCTGCATCCGCATCGCCTACGCCAACGCGGCCTCCAACGGCGCGCGCTGGGCGGGGATCTACTGGCAGCACCCGGCCAACAACTGGGGAGGCATGGACACGGGCTTCGACCTGTCCAGGGCCACCAAGCTTACCTTCTGGGCCCGCGGTGAGAAGGGCGGCGAGCGCATCGAGGAGGTCAAGGTCGGCGGGATCATGGGCGAGTATTCCGATTCGGATACGGCTGGCATCGGTCCTATTGTCCTGGACAAGGAGTGGAAGCAGTACACCATCGACCTGACGGGCAAGGACATGTCCTATATTATCGGCGGTTTGGCCGTGACGACCAACCTCGACGTGAATCCGGACGGCGCGACGTTCTACCTGGACGAGATCCGGTACGAATAGGCGCTCGCTGGAAAGTGAGACCAATAGGCCTGACCTATTAGTCTCATTTTCCCCGCACAAACTTGAGACACATGAGCCTGGCTCATGTGTCTCAGGAAGGAATGTATGCTGAAGAGGGCTTGGGCGGTGGCGTTCCTGGCGGGGGTCTTTGTCGCCACCGTCGGCATGGCCAAGGTGCCCAAGGGCAAGGTCTTTGTCAAGACGCTCAAGGGGCGCCACTACCGGTTGATGGTGGAGGGCCGGCCGTATGTCATCCGCGGCGTCTGTTACAACCCGGTTCCGATCGGTGAGTCGCACGACTACGACTTCTGGAATGACGCCGGTGAGCCCTGGCTCATCGACGGCGCGCTGATGCAGAAGATGGGCATCAACACCGTGCGTTTTTATCAGTCCGGCGACGACCTCGAGGCGACGCGCAAGGTCGTCGGCGCCCTCTACGAGAAGTTCGGCATCCGCACGATCATGGGCCACTGGCTGGGGTTCTGGAATTACCCCGCGCCCCGTTACGACGAGGAGGCGTTTCGCAGTGAGATCAAAAAGGATGTCCTGGCGATGGTCGAGGCGCTCAAGGGCGAAGAGGGCATCCTCTTCTGGTGCCTGGGCAACGAGAACAATTATTCTTTCGGCGGCAAGGTCAACGCCTGGTCGAGTGAACGCATCGACCGGATGACGGACCCGCGGCAGTGCCTGTTGACCCGCGCCGAGGTCTACTACACCTTCGTCAACGACGTCGCCCGGGCGATCCATAAGGCGGACCCCGATCATCCGGTGGTGATGGGCAACGGCGAGACCGTGTGCCTCGACGTCGCGCGGACGTTCGCGCCGGACGTGGATATCCTGGGCGTCATCATGTATCGCGGCAAGACGTTCGGCAACATCTTCCATGCCCTGCGCCGCACCTATGACAAGCCGCTCGTCTTCGTCGAGTTCGGCGCCGACGCCTACAACGCCTATGAGGGCAGACAAGACGAGGACATGCAGGCGTTCTTCCTGAAAGGGCAGTGGACACAGATCCTCGCCAACCTTGCCGGCGATCCGCAGGGCGCGGGCAATTGTCTGGGCGGGGCGATGTTCGAGTGGACGGACGAATGGTGGAAGCACAATGAGTGGGACGCCGCCGCCGCGTCGCGTCACGACACGGAGTCCAACTGGTCCAACGGCGCCTACTACCTGGACATCAAGGCCGAGCGCAACATGAACATGAACGAGGAGTGGTTCGGCATCGTGCGGCTCTCGGAGGAAAAAGAGGACGGCATCGACAAGCGCACGCCCCGCAAGGCGTATTACGAGATCCGCGAGCTGTGGAAGGGCAAGGAGATATGACATATCCTCCTCAGGCGTCAGCCATCCGTCGTGGGGCGTTGACCATCCGTCGTGGGGCGTTGACCATCCGTCGTCAAAATGTTTTGGGGGCTGTCACGGCCCTTTTATTTTTTGTCGTTGCGGCAAACGCTTTCGCGGCCGGCGGCGGGACGCAGGAGGCCGTCGGCAGGACGCAGCAGGCCGGCGACGAGATGCAGGAAGCCCAGCCCCAGCCCCAGGAGGTCTCCTTAAAAGATCGGGCGGCGGTCTATTTTTCCGCCCACGACTACGACGCCTTTTATAACTCCCTGAGCGGTCTCATCGAAAAAGACAAAACGAACGCCGCGGCGTACTTCTACCGGGCCCTGGCGCGCATCGAACAGATCGCCCATTGGAAGAAGATCAAGAACTGGGAGGGCGTCTACGACGTCGGGCCCGCGTATCAGGAGGGCATCGCGGCAGACCTCGACGCGGCCGAGAAGGCCGCGCAGGAAGATGCCACTATCCTTTTTGGCGTCGCCTTTTTGCGCTGGCGCGCCGCGCAGGAAAAAGAGAACGAGGAGGCCTATGGCCTGTTTGACGCCGTCGTCGCGGCGGCCCAGGAGGCCGCCGGCTCCAAAGAGGGCCTGGCGAGGATCAAGGAGACGGCTGACGGGATAAAGGACCTTGAGGACAAAAATCTGAGCCGCAGGCTTTACAGCGTCTACGTCGATTACTTGGCGGGATCGGACATGCCGCGCGAGACGCTCCGCAAGACCGCCGATGACTTTCTTGACGAGGGCAACCTGTATCTGGCCAAGTCGATGTACGCTATCTTCTTGAAGGGCATCGAGGACGATAAGGTCCGGGCCCGCGCGATGGTGGAGATAGCGAATCGCTTCGCGCACCCCGGAGACGCCGAGGCCCTCGATCCCGTCTACGCGGAGGAGTTGTATCAGAGGGCGATGGACGTGGAGGGGCCGCAGGCATTCGATCAGGAAGGTGTCTACCGGCGGGCTTATAACCTGGAGCGCCTGAAGGATTATGAGGGCGCATTGAAGAGCTACGGGCAGTGGATCGCGTCGTATCGCGCCTCCGATAAGGCGCGCGCCGCCCAGGTCCTCTTTCGCGAAGGGGCGCTGGCGGCATACGGCCTGGCGGACACCGAAAAAGCAAAGATGTTTTTTCAGGACCTCATCGATAATTTTTCCGTCGATCCGCTCGTCGTCTCGGCCCAGTATCACCTCGGGCTGTTGGCGCAGGGGGCCCAAGAGGTTGACGCCGCCAGAGAGCATTACGCCGCGGCGCTTTCCCTGGCCCGGGCGGGCCTGAACGAAGGCAGCGAGATCGTCGCGCTGACGAACGCGCGCCTTGAAGAATTAAAAGAAGGAAGGCCGATGGCCTACGGCCTGCGGCTTTTCATGGAGGGGGCCTTCGGCAGGGACGAGGAGGCGCCGATGCCGCTCTACGTCGACGTGACGGCGCGTCCGTCTCTGACGACGGTTGACGGCGACGTGCGTTACGTGGTGACGACGTCCAACCCGATGACCGGGTGCACGATGCCGAATTACGCCTATGAGTGGTCCAGCGAGCTGGGGGGCCTTGAGAACGTCCCCAATTCGGCCGAGCAGACCATGGACTACAAAGAGCCCGGCCTCAAGGTCGTCTTCGTCGCCGTGGTCGGCACCGCGGGCCTGGAAGGCGTCGGCTTCGACATCGTCCAAGTAGAATGAGACAAAAGGTGAGACAAAAGGTCTGGCCCTTAGTCTCACATTGAAGCTATGCCAACGTATACGTCTGATCAGAAGGTAAAGTCGGGTGTGCCGCTCGGGGGTCTGGGCGCGGGCAAGCTGGAGATCCTGCCCAACGGGCTCCTGGACAACTTCACCTTTTTGAGCGGGTGCCACAACCCGGTGACGTCGGTCGCCGACGGCCCGCCGCAGGGGATCCCTGGTTTTCACTTCGCCCTGATGGTCCTCGACAAGAAGCGATCGTCCGCGCGCTGGCTGCAGACCGTGCCCATGGCGGAGGACCCGACCGTCACGCGCATCACGTACAAGGGCGCGTTTCCGTTCGCGGAGCTCTCTTACGAAGACGCGACCCTGCCGGTGCGCTGCGAGCTGGAGGCGTACGCGCCGTTCATCCCGAAAGACGAGAAGAACTCGGGGCTGCCCACGGCGATCTTCCGCTTCAGGCTGAAGAACCCCTGGGCGCGTCCGGTCACGGCGGCGCTCTTGATGACGGGCCGCAATATCGTCGGCGAGTGGGGGGTGGGCCGGTTCAATCAGGTCACGGAGACGAAGGACGCCTCCCACGTGATTTTTTATAACAAGAAGACCGCAGGGCATGATCCGCTCGCCGGTGAGATGTGCCTGAGCCTCTTGAAGAAGTCCTCGGTCGAGGCGACGTATCTCGGCGAATGGAACATGCAGAAGAAGCCCTTTGTCTTTGACCGCAAGGCCCTGGATTGCCGTGAGGCGTGGGAGCCCTTCTGCCGCGACGGGAGGCTCCCCAACACGAACTCCGAACAGGTCGTCGTCTCCGAGAGCGTCCAGCTCGGCGGGGCGCTGGCGGCGCGCGTCATCTTGAAGGCGCGCTCATCGGCCACCGTCACCTTTATCGTCTCTTGGTGCTCGACGGCCGCCGGTGAGGGCCGGATGTATCAGAACCACTTCCGCAGCGCCCGAGACGTGGCGGTCTACGTCACGGCCCGGGAGAAGGAGCTCTACGAGAAGACGCGCGCCTTTGTGAGGTCCGTCGAGTCGCTGAAGTGCGACGGGTGGCTCAAGGACGCGCTCCTCAACAACCTTTACCCCTTCTCGTCGTCGAGCATCTGGACGAAGCGTCACCGCTTCGGCGTCTTCGAGGCGCCGCAGGTGTGTCCCTTGTGCGACACGCTCGACGTGCGCTTTTACGCGTCGTTGCCGTTGCTGCATCTGTTTCCGGCGCTGGAGACGCGCGGCATGATGCAGTTCGCCGAGGCCCAGCGGCCGCAGGGATATCTGCCCCACGACCTCGGCTACAAGCGCACGGACCTGCCGTCCAACAGCACGAACGGTCTGTTGTGGAAAGACCTGAACGCCAAGTTCATTCTTCTGGCGTACCGCGATTATCTGTGGACAAAGGACGAGGCGTCGCTCAAGAAGATGTATCCTTTTATCAAAAAGGCCTTTTACTGGCTGGCGGGGACCGATAAGAACAAGGACGGTCTGCCGGATCAAGAGGGCGCGGACCAGACGTTCGATCTCTGGGATTTTTATGGCGCCGGCGCGTATGTCTCTGGCATCTTTCTTGCATCCTTGCTTGCTTTGGAGAAGATGGCGGAATTGATGAAGGACGCGGCCCTGGCCAAGGAGGCCCATCAAGGATTCCGCAAAGGCCGGGCAAGTTTTGATAAAAAGTTGTGGAATAAAAGCTATTACATGGCGTATAATAATGCCCAAGAAAGCCTTACGGAAAAACAGCTGGCTCATCATACCAAGACGCGCAAGGTGAGTGCGTCCTGTACCGCCGCTCAGCTCGTTGGGCAGTGGGCCGCCCACGTCCTGGACCTGGGTTATATCGTTGCGCCTGAAAAGGTTAAGAAGGCGGTCGCGACGATCCTGAAACGCAACGCACAGGCATCGGCATTCGGCGTCGTGAATGCCATGATGCCTTCCGGCGAAAGAGATAAGTCCAACTGGCATTCTCAGCACTGCTGGTTCGGGCTGGCCTACGTGGTGGCGGGCCTGGCCATTTACGAAGGGTTTGAAAAAGAGGGGCTCGCGCTTGCCGAGAAGACCTGGAACGCGGCGGGCGTCCACGCCCTGAATCCCTGGAACCAGCCCGACATGTATTCCGCCACGGACGGCACGTATCTTTTCGGCGACCATTACATGCGCAACATGGTAGCCTGGTCGCTGTTAGGGGCACTGGGGAGAAAACACAGAGATTGCGCCGCACTGCTGGAGTCCTTGAAATGAAAGAGATGACCTTTCGCAGCGAAAACCTTACCGAACGCGCGCGCAAGAACCTCTTTATCCTTGACGCCATCCGGCGCCGCGGCCCCATCAGCAAGACCGATATCTCCAACATTATCGGCCTTAACGTTGTCACCATCTCGAACTACATCGAAGATTTCTTGAGACAGAAGATCGTCTTCGAGAAAGAGTACGACATCTCGAAGGGCGGCCGGCGCCCCCTGCTCCTGGACCTTAACTCCGCGGCGGGCTATGCCGTGGGCATCGGCATCAACCTGATGAACACCATCGGCGTCGTCACGGACCTGAGCGGCCGCATCCTGCATAAGGTGACCCGCAACAAACCAGGCGGCGCGGCCAAGGACGTCGTGGACGCGCTCCTCGACACGCTCTCGAGCCTTCTTGAGATGGCCGGGCCCATGCGCGAGCGCATCCGCGGGGTGGGCATCGGGATCGGCGGGGTCGTCGACGCACAGCGCGAGAAGGTTCGCTGGCCGGAGAAGATGGACGACGGCTACCATTACGCCGACGTGACGGTGCCGCTCAAGGATATCCTCGAGCGGGAATTCCATTTTCCGGTGAAGATCGACAACGACGCGACGCTGGCGTGTTTCGGGGAGCAGTGGCTGGCCCTGGAGGCGGACGTGCGCAACCTCGTGTACATGTTTTCGGGGGTGGGCTGCGGCATCATGATCAATAACGAGGTCTACGGCGGCGCCACGGGCTGCGCCGGCGAGGTGGCCATCCACAGCGACAAGAAAGAGGCGCCCTACTTTCTTGAGCGTTGGGAGGCGGACCTGAACATCCGCGCGGATTATCTCAAGCTCCTCAACTGGAAGGGCGGCGTCAGGAAGGGCGCCTCCGAGGCGTCGTACGACCACATCACCCTTGCCGATATCTTTGAAAAGTCTCGTCAGGGCGACGCGCTCGCGCTCGAGGTGGTCCGCGAGGCGGGGCGGCGCTTAGGCATGCGCGTGGCGTATCTCGTGAACCTCTTGAATCCTGAAATGGTGATCATCGGCGGCGGCATCGAGCAGGCCGGGATCGCCTTGATCGAAGAAGTCAAGGGCGCTGTCAGCGAGTGGTGCTTTGAGGAAGCGTCCGGCGCCGTGAAGATCGTGCCCTCGCGCCTCAGCGAGGACGCGGTGGCCTTGGGGGCGGCCAGTCTCATCATCCGTCACGTCTTCTCGGAGATCAATGAGTGACTCCGACCCCCTCGATTCTCACAACTGCCTGAATGAGAAGGGGTAATATTCCCAAGGGATCCAAAAATATCTTGCATGCCCTTTGGGAATATGTTATATGTAGAGTCAATGAGGAGGTGTGATGAACGCTAAGATAAAAATTCTGCTCATCGCGCTGGCAGTCATCTGCGCCATGGCCCTTGTCATCGCCTTCCACCTGAACGGCCTCTACAAATCCCTCACCTACGAATACGAAACCAAGCAGACCGAGTTCGAAAACGAGCGCAGCGCGCTCAACAGGCAGTTGGCGGCTTTGACCCAGGTCAAGAAGAAGCTGGACGTGGAGATGGCGGACCTCAAGGCCAAGTACGACGCCCTCACCCAGGATCACGAGAACCTCAAGGGCAAGTTTGACCTGGTGACCAAGGAGCGGGCGACGCTCGTCGAGCGTGTCCAGGAGCTCGCCGGCGAAAGGAAGTCCCTCGAAGAAGAGGTCGCCAAGCTCAAGGCCTCGGGGGGCGCCGCGACGACGTACGTCCTGCCGAGCGATACCCCGACGGACGACGCGTACTGGGCGAACCTCCTGCGCGAAAAGGCGGCCCTGGAAATAGAGGTCAAGAGCATGGGCGCCCAGCTGGACGACGCCAAGTTGAAGCTGGCCACCGCGATGGACGAGGGGCGCAAGATCGACCTGCAGCTTAAGACCGCCCTCGACGGCCACCGCGACCTGGACCGCAAGCTCGTCTATAACGAAAAATTAGCGCGCACGCTCTCCGAAGACCTCGTACGCGAGAAGCGCGACAAGAAGACCCTGCAGACGCAGCTCGACAGCCTGCGGCAGGAGAACTTTGAGTTGAAGAGCCGCCTGATGGCGATCGGCGACAAGAAGACGTCGCTGGAAGGAAAGCTCGTCGACCTGCAGCAGGAGCGCGAGATCCTGGCCAAGCGCCTGGCGGAGCTGGATTCGGTCCTGCAGGAGCGCGTCGACCAGATCATCGAGGTGAAGAACGACCTGAAGGCCGCGCGCACCGAGGCCAGGAAGGTGAGCACCAGGGACAGCCGCGTCGTGCAGTTGCAGCCCATCGTGGTCAAGGCGACGGACGACGACCTGCCGTCGCGCCGCGCCGCGCCCGTCTCGGGGCAGATCTTGGCGATCAACGACGAGAACAACTTCGTGATCGTGGACGTCGGCGAACAGGACGGCCTGGCGGTCGGCCAGACCTTGTCGGTGACGCGCGAGGGCATGAAGATAGGCACCCTCGAGGTCATCCAGACGCGCCAGGAGATCTCGGCGGCGGATATCAAGAACGTTGGGTCCGGCGCGAAGCTGAGGATCGGCGATTCGGTCCGTTGAGACCGCAGTGGAAACTTTTAGTTTTTTTCATGAACCTGCGGGTGAGTTCCTCGCGGGTTTTTGTGTCAATGACAGGATGACGCTTTTGACGCCTCCCGCGAAAAAGAAAAACGTGGATATCGAAGACGTGGCCCGGGCCGCCGGGGTCTCGATCACGACCGTCTCGCGCGTGATCAACAAGTTTCCGACGGTCAAGGACGCCAACCGCCGCCGCGTCGAAGAGGCGGTCCGGCGGCTGAAGTTCAAGCCCAACCTGGCGGCGCAACGTCTGGCGAGCGGCTCCAACAACACCATAGGCCTTGAGATCCCCCGCTACGAGGGGATCTTTTATTCGTTCTACGCGATGGAGATCTTCCGCAGCGTCGGGATCGCCTGCGACGGCTTCAAGGTCGACCTCCTCTTGCACCTGACGGACGGAAAGACCTCCGTCAACCCGTCGGCCGTCGGCGGCGTGATCTTTGCCGACGTCATCAACAACCGCAAGCACGTCGAGGACTTCCTGGAGATGAACATCCCCATCGTCCTGATGAACTATCTGGACGAGGACCTCGCGGCGGCCAGCGTCAGCGTCGATAATCTCAAAGGCGCCCGCACCGCGACCCAGTACCTCATCCAGATGGGCCACGAGAAGATCGCCTTCATCTCCGGGGATCTCATGTCGCAGGCCGCGACCGACCGCCTGGAGGGTTACAAGCGGTCCCTCACCGAGGCCGGTCTGCCGCTCAAAGACGAATACTTTCAGCGCGGCGATTATTCGCGCAAGTCCGCCCGCGTCGCCGCCGAGAGGATATTGGCGCTCACCGACAGGCCCACGGCCGTCTTCGTCTCGTCGGACGACATGGCCATGGAGGCCGTTTCGGTCTTTCAGGAAAACAATCTCAAGGTCCCCGAGGATATCTCCGTCATCGGTTTTGACGACGACCCCGTCTGCCTCTATGGCCCCGTCTCTTTGACGACCATGCGCCAGCCCCTGCGGGAGATGGCGCAGACGGCGGTCAAGGAGCTGTACCTCAAGATCCAGGAGCCCGCAAGGGATATCAACCGCATCGTCCTTTCTCCCGAGCTCGTCATCAGGGACTCCGTCGCCCCCCTTTCCAGGAATACATGAGTCGTCAACGCCTGCGTCAATCCCTCACTGCTAAGGTCCTGGCCACGGGTGTCGGCAGCATGCCGCAGGGCGATGCGGCCGTCGCCGAGGCGCTCGTCTGGGAGAAGCTTGCGGATCATGTGCCCTTCTGGGCCCAACTGCCGCGCCGCAGTTTTCTGGAGAACATGTACGTCCAGTACGGCGAGCAGCTGCCCGGCCTGCGTGTCGACGCCGGGCAAAGAAGCGTCTGGGTGGACACCGAGGCCCCGTCGTTCCTCGAGGATTTCGAGGCGTGCTTCACGAAGATCCAGGCAAAACAGGTCGATGCGTTCGCCATCAGCGAGGACGCCGGCCTGGGCTTGCACCTTTTGGCCGGGCGTCTCCAGGAGCACAGCTGGCAGGGCTGGGTGAAGGCGCAGGTCATCGGCCCGGTGAGCCTGGGCCTGACGCTGCTGGACTCAAAGAAGACCCCGATCCTTCACAACGCCGAGCTCGCCGATCTCCTGCCGGCGTACCTGGCCCTGAAGGCCGCGTGGATCATCCGTCAGGTGCGCTCGCACGCCGACACGAAGATCATCGTTTTTGTCGACGAGCCGTACCTGGTGGCCCTGGGCACGAGCGCGTGTTCCCTGCCGCGCGAGGCGATCATCGGGATGATTGATACGGTCGTGGCGGCGATCCACGAGAGTGGCGCCCTGGCCGGCATCCACTGCTGCGGCAACACCGACTGGGACCTCGTGATGGCGACAAAGGTCGACATCGTGAGCTTCGACGCCTACGGCTACTTCGATAAATTTCTCCTGTATGAAAAGGCCAGGACCGCTTTCTTGCGCCGCGGCGGCGTGCCCGCGGTGGGGATCGTCCCCAATACCGAGGCGCTCGACGAGGAGGACCTCGAAGACCGCCTCGGCGGCGTCCTCGAGCGGCACAAGGACCTGTTTGTGAACGGCGGCCTCATCACGGCCTCCTGCGGTTGCGCGGGCCTCACCGAGGAGAGGGCGGCCAAGGCCCTGGATCTTTCGGTCCGCCTTTCACGCCGCCTCCAAAGCATTCTGTAAAAGTGGGACTTACCAGCCAGACTCTTTAAGTCCCGGAGAGTGGGACTAAAAGAGCCAGGCTCATTAGTCCCACTCATGAGTCTCAGTTTCACGGGCCAGCCGTGCGGTCCAGGGGCTCAGACGTCGTCGTCCAGGCGGGCTCAAGAAGCAGATTCCTTGGCGCGCGGGAAGGGGAGCGGATGGAAACGGGAGAAACTGGAGGATGTATGAGATGCGTTGGTTTGTTGGCCGCGGTGATGGTGATGGCGGTATCGGGCATGGCGAGGGCGCAGGGGGAGGACCTGATCGCCGAGGAGGCGATTGCGGAGAAGGCGCTGAGCGAGGTCCAGATGGCCTCGGTTGTCGGAGACATCGAAGAGGGGGCACAGGAGGCGACGGCGTCGCAGTGGATTTGGGGCGAGGTGGCGAGCGTCGATTTTGTCGGCAACAGCCTGGTGCTCAAGCACCTTGATTACGAGACGGCCGAGGAGGTCGCCAAGACGCTGCAGGTCGACGACAAAACGGTCTTTCAGGGGGTCATGGGCCTGGCGGACCTTGAGGTCGGCATGCACGTGACGATCGACTATAAGGAGAAAGACGGCCGTTGTGTCGCGGATGTCATCGAGGTGGAAACGGGGACGGCGCCGTGACGTCCCTGAGAAGGCTTAGCCTTGGCGAGACTTAGCCTCGGTGAGACTTAGTCTTGGTGAGGATTGGCCTTGGTGAGACTTAACCTTGGCGAGGTTCGGCGTGAAGAGACTGGTCATCTTTGATCTCGACGGTACTTTGGTGGACGCGTACCCCGCGCTCACCGAGAGCGTCGTCTACACGGTGACGCGGCTGGGGTATCCGGCACCGTCGCCCGGTCAGGTCCGTCGCGCCGTTGGTCGTGGACAGCGGTTTCTGCTGGAATCGTTCATGAGGCGTAAGGATTTCGATCGGGCCCTTCGGATCTTCCGGCCGCACCATCAGCGGGCGTTGTTGCGCGGCGTGCGCTGGCTGCCGCACGCGCGCCGTGTGCTTAACGCCTTAAGGAGGCGCGGGACGCTCCTGGCCATCGCGAGCAACCGGCCTACGTCTTTCACCAGGAAGATCCTGAAGGTCCTGGATGCCGTGCATTATTTTGACGCGGTGCGCTGCGCCGATAAAGTGCCCCAGGGCAAGCCGCACCCTCAGATGCTTTGCGATATCCTGCGCCGTCTCAAGGTCGCCAGGGCCGACGCCGTCTACGTCGGGGACATGCCCATCGATATCGAGGCGGGCCGCCGGGCGGGTCTGGCGACGATAGGGGTGGCGACCGGGTCGAGCACCCTTAAAGAGCTCAAGGCCGTCCGGCCGACGGTCATCATCAAGGGCCTGCCGGACCTGTTGACCGCAAATGTTTGACCGCGCCCCGGAGTTTATATACAATACTAGCGTACTACCGTCAAGACGTTTCCATCAAGGGGGTCCCATGTTCGTAGCAGGCAATCTTGTCTCGGCCGTCGCCCAGATACTGGACGTCGTCCTGAACATCCTTTCGTGGCTTATCATCATCCGGGCCCTGGTCAGTTGGGTGAGTCCGGACCCCTTGAACCCCATCGTCCAACTCCTCCAGCGCACGACCGAGCCGATCCTGTACCCCATCCGTAAGCTCCTGCCGTTCACGTGGCGTCTGGGGCTGGACCTGTCTCCGCTCCTCGCGATCCTCGCGATCTACTTTCTGCGCGCGTTCCTCGTGCGCACGCTTTACGATCTGAGCCTGCGCCTGCAGTAAAGAATATGATCACCGGTATCGTCATCGCAAAGATAGCCTTCCTGTGCCTCTTTCTGGGCCTGTCGGCGTTTTTTTCGGCCTCCGAGACGGCCCTCTTTTCCCTTGATTCGATCAAGCTCAAGCGCATCATCCAGCGCGGCCGCCACGCGGAAGTCACCGCGCGGCTCCTCGAGAACCCGCTGCGCTGCCTGACGACGATCCTGGCGGGCAACACCCTCGCCAACATCGCGGTCTCCTCGCTGGTGACGACGCTCTTGATCGACTTTCTCGGCGATAAGGGGCTGGCGGTCTCCATGGGCGCGACGACGTTCCTCTTGCTGGCCTTCGGGGAGGTGACGCCCAAGACGATCGCCATCCACAACAACGAGCGCCTGGCCGACGCCTTCGTGGGGCCCCTGTACGTCTTCAGTCGTCTCATCAAGCCGTTCCTCTTCCTGGCGACGACCATCTGCGACAAGATCATGGCCCTTTTCGGCCTGAACCTCAAGCGCGAGCCGACCTTGACGGAAGAGGAGTTCAAGACGGTCATCGAGGTGGGCCAGCGCCACGGGGTCGTGGGCAAGAGCGAAAAGGAAATGGTGATGTCGATCCTCGAGCTCACCACGACGACCGTCGATGAGATCATGGTGCCCCGCACCGACGTCCAGGCCCTGGACAACGATTGGACGCAGGAACAGGTCTGGGAGTTCGTCCGCCGCATCCGCCACTCGAAGCTGCCCGTTTTCAAGGAGTCGCTCGACGGTATTCTCGGCATCCTGTACGCCAAGGACCTCTTCCTCTATTCCCACGAGAAGCCGTGGCGCGACCTCGTCAAGCCTGTGATGTTCGTCCCCGAGACCAAGCGCATCGACGACCTCATCAAGGACTTTTACAAGAGCAGGGCCGAGGTCGCGATGGTCGTCGACGAATACGGCGGCACGAGCGGTCTGGTCACCCTGCACGACATCCTGGAGGAGATCTTCGGCGAGATCCGCGACGAGTTCGCGCCGCGCGAGAGCCTGATCCGGCAGGTCGACGCGCAGACCTTCCACATCAGCGGCAAGACGCCGGTCGACGAGGTGCAGGAGGGCTGCGGGGTCACCCTCGCGCCGGGCGAGTACGACACGATCGCCGGCTACCTGTTGAATATCCTGGGGCGTATCCCGGCCGAAGGCGAGAAGGTCAAGACGCCCATCGGCCTCTTCGTCATCGAAAAGGTGTCGCGCCGCCGCATCAAGAGCGTTATCTTTAACAAGCTATGATCTCTTTCTGGATACCCATATTGTTGTTGATCATTGTATTGGCCTGGGCGCTGGAGGCCTTCTTCTCGGGTGCCGAGACGGCCTTCGTGTCGGTGAACTTCCTGAAACTGATGCACCTGATAGAGCGGCGCAACAAGCGGGCCCTGCGCGTGCACGACCTGATCAAGAAGCCGGACCGTCTCCTGACGACGACCTTGATCGGCACGAACCTCGCCGTCGTCCTCTCCTCGTCGAGCGCCGCGGCCCTGCTCTTTCGCCTGGGGCCGGTCTATGGCCCGCTGGTGACGACCCTCGTGATGACGCCCATATCGTTTATCTTCTGTCAGCTCCTGCCCAAGACCGTCTGCCGTTACCGGGCGAACCGCGTCGTCCTCGGCCTGGCCGGGCCGCTGGCATGGAGCGAGCGGCTCTTCCTACCGCTGGTGAACCTTTTTACCTTTTTCGCGAACTCCATGTCGCACATCATCAGCCCGCGGGGCCTGAAGAAAAACCCCTTCCTGACGAAAGACGAGATCAAGGCGCTCATCAAGGACATCTCGCGCGAGGGCATCCTTGAGCCCCAGGAGAAAGAGGCGATCGACAAGATCTTCGAGATGACCCTGACCAAGTCCGTGGACATCATGGTCCCGCTCAAGGAGATCGTCTCGTTTGACGTGCAGGAACCCTTCGAGAGCATCAAGGAGAAGATCCGCGTCCATCCCTTCAGCCGTTTTCCCGTGACCGAGGCCAAGGCCCTCAAGGGGATGATCCATATTTTCGATATCTTTTACGCGCCGGGCGTGGAGTGGCAGGGCCTCGTCCGGCCGCTCCTGCGCGTCGACCAGGAAGAGAGCCTGGACCACGTCTTCTCGAAGCTCCAGCCGCAGAAAGAGCGCATGGCCGCGGTCTACAAGGGCGAGACCATCGTCGGCATCCTGACGATGGAAGACCTGATGGAGGAGATCACCTCCCGTCTCACCGCCGCCAAGGACAAAAAATGAGACTAAGTAGCCAGAGTCTTTAAGTCCCAGTCTCCGGGACTTAAAGACTCTGGCTACAAAGTGCCAGAATTTACGTAATGGCATAGAGCATAAAGCGTTATGAAAAAAATATTGGTTTTGGCGTGGTTGTTGATGGTGGGGACGGCCGGGGCGGCCTTTGCCGAGGGGCCGGAGGCGGCCTCCCGGGCGCAGGTCCACGTGCGGATCTTTTACTCGCCGCACTGCTCGGCGTGCCACGTCGTGATGGAGAGCGTGGTGCCGCCGCTGAAGAGCAAATACGGAAAGCGCGTCAGCTGGGAGAGGCTCGATATCAGCGAGGAAGAGAATTACAAGAAATACCTCGAGCTCCAGCTCCTGAGCAACCGCAACTTCGGCGTGCCGGCGGTGTTGGTGGGCAACGTCACCCTGGTGGGTCTGGAGGAGACCGCGGGCCGGCTCGACGGCCTCCTGGCCCAGGCGCTCCTCAGTTCGCCGGAATTCATCTCCCTGGAGGGCGGCGGCGTGAACCTCCTGGAGCACTTCCGTTCCTTCGGCGTCTGGGCGGTGCTCGCCGCCGGATTCATGGACGGCTTCAACCCGTGCGCCTTCACGGTGATCGTCTTTTTCGTGTCGTTTCTGGCCGTCATGGGGTATCGCCGCCGCGAACGCTTCCTGATCGGCCTCGTCTATATCGCGGCGGTCTTTCTGACGTATGTCGCGATCGGCCTGGGCCTCTTCAGGTTTTTATACACGCTCAAGGGGTTTTTCATCGTCTCGCAGGCGGTCTACGGCGTCATCGGCGCGCTTAGCGTGTGTCTGGGCGCTTTTGCCGTCAAGGACTACGTGGTCTATAAGAAGACCGGCCGGACCGACGGCATGTCCCTTCAACTGCCGCGGTCCCTCAAGAACAGGATCCACGCCTTGATCGGTACTTATTACCGCAAGGACAAGAAGGCGCAGGACAGGGCGCTCTGGGGGCTTTTGGCGAGCGCCTTCGTCGTCGGGTTCCTGATCTCGCTCCTGGAGGCGGTGTGCACGGGTCAGTTCTATCTGCCGACGATCGTCTTCGTCCTCAAGGAACCCTCTTTACGGACGCGTGCCCTGCATTACCTCATCGGTTACAACCTGATGTTCATCACGCCGCTCTTTCTCGTCCTGGTCCTCGCCGCCCTGGGCACGACGTCGCAGGACTTCGAGCGCACGGTCCGACGGCACCTCGGCACGGTCAAGCTCGCGATGGCGCTCGTCTTCTTCGTGCTCGGATACGTGCTTTTACACGGGCTGGTCTTTTAAAAAGATGTTGCGGTTGCCGGCCGGTTATAATATAGTAACTGCTTGATTTATCACAACAACCATTGAGGGGGTTCTAGTGTTTAACCTGTTATATCTGGCGCCGATAGGTTCGTTGATGGCACTGGCGTTCGCCGGGTATCTGGCGTGGTTCGTCCTGCGCCAGGATGAGGGGACCGAGAAGATGCGCGAGATCGCCAGGGCGGTCAAGGAGGGCGCGGCGGCGTATCTTCGGCGTCAGTACACGACGGTATCCATCTTTTTTGCCGTCGTCTTCGTCGTCCTCCTGGTCCTGGTGAAGAGCGGCAACCTCGCGCCGGCGGTGCCGTTTGCCTTTTTGACAGGGGGATTTTTCTCGGGGCTCTGCGGCTTCCTGGGCATGAAGATGGCGACCCAGTCGGGCGCGCGCACGGCCTTTGCCGCGCAGAAGAACCTCAACAGCGGCCTGCGCGTGGCCTTCTCCGGCGGCGCGGTGATGGGGCTGATGGTCGTCGGCTTCGGCCTCCTGGACCTGAGCATCTGGTACTTCGGCCTGGACTGGTGGTACGCAACGCACCCGTTACCGGCCCACATGGACAAGATCACGGTCATCACCTCGACGATGCTCTGCTTCGGCATGGGCGCCAGTTCGCAGGCGCTCTTCGCCAGGGTGGGCGGCGGCATCTTCACGAAGGCCGCGGACGTCGGCGCCGACCTCGTCGGCAAGGTCGAGGCCGGGATCCCCGAAGACGACCCGCGCAACCCCGCCGTCATCGCCGATAACGTCGGCGATAACGTCGGCGACGTCGCAGGCATGGGCGCGGACCTGTACGAGTCCTACGTCGGCTCGATCGTGGCGACGAGCGCGCTCGGCGTGGCGGCGGGCTTGGGCGTGGCCGGGGTGACCGTCCCCATGGCGATGGCCGCGGTGGGCGTGTTGGCCTCCGTCGTGGGAACGTTTTTCGTCAAGAGCCGGGAAGACGCCTCGCAGGCCACGTTGTTATGGGCGCTGCGCAAAGGGATCTTTTCGAGCGCCGCCCTGATCCTTATCGCCGCATACTTTTTGGTCCGTCACACCCTGGGCGTTGAGCACATGGGCGTCTATTGGGCGGTCCTCTCGGGACTTATCGCGGGCGTCCTCTTGGGTATCTCCACGGAGTTTTACACCTCGAGCGGTTACGGCCCGACGAGGCGCGTGGCCGAGGCGTCCCTGACGGGTCCGGCGACCGTCATCATCGGCGGCATGGCCGTCGGGATGCTGTCGACGGCTATCCCGATCATCGTCGTCTGCGGCGCGGTCTTGGCGAGCTTCTTTTTGGCGGGCGGCGCAAGCAACTTTCACATGGGCCTGTATGGCGTGGCTATCTCGGCGGTGGGGATGCTCTCGACGCTGGGGATCACGCTGGCGACCGACGCCTACGGTCCCATCGCGGACAATGCGGGAGGCAATGCCCAGATGGCGGGCCTGGATGCGGCCGTGCGTCAGCGCACCGACGCCCTGGATTCTTTAGGCAATACCACGGCCGCGACCGGTAAGGGCTTTGCCATCGGCTCGGCGGCCCTCACGGCCCTGGCCTTGATCGCCGCCTTCAACGAGCAGGTGGTCCTCGCCGGCAAGACCCTGGACCTGTCCCTCCTGAACCCGCGGGTCATCATCGGGCTCTTCATCGGCGGCATGCTGCCCTTCGCCTTCTGCGCCTTCACGATGCAGGCCGTCGGCCGGGCCGCCTCCCTGATCGTCGTCGAGGTGCGCCGCCAGTTCAAGGAGATCTTCGGCCTGATGGAAGGAAAGGCCAAGCCCGATTACGCGGGCTGCGTCAACATCGCGACCAAGGCCGCGCAGAAAGAGATGGTCCTGCCGGCGATGGTGGCGATCGGTTCGCCTATCGCCCTGGGCCTCTTGGCAGGCCTCGAGGCGCAGGCGGGTCTCCTGGTCGGCGCCACGGTCTGCGGCTTTGTCTTGGCCATCATGATGGCCAATTCCGGCGGCTCCTGGGACAACGCCAAAAAGTACATCGAGGAAGGCCACTACGGCGGCAAGGGTTCCGCCGCCCACAAGGCCGCGGTCGTGGGCGACACGGTCGGCGACCCGTTCAAGGACACCTCGGGACCGTCCCTGAACATCCTGATCAAGCTCATGTCCATGGTCTCCATCGTCTTTGCCTCGTTCATCATCTCCTACAGCCTGTCCAGGTGAGACTAATAGGCCTGGCCTTTAGTCTTACTCCGCAGCCAGGCTGCGAAGTTTCAGGGTGGCAGCGAAAGACCAGGTCTTTTCCTGCCATTTTTGTGGGACTCCCAGATCTGGTCTGGGAGTCCCTTTTTTGTGGGGGCAACTCGGGCAGGGGTCTTGGGGCCCGCAGGGGGTATTCCCTTGACTCCGGCCGCGCTTCGTCTATAATCGTATAAGGTATGAATAAGATGTCCCTGAACAGGGTCAAGAAGAACGAAAAGGTGAAGATCCTGGAGATCGCGGCGGGCAGGATGGCGAACGTCCGCCTGTCGGCCCTCGGCCTGCGGCCCGGGACCTGGGTCACGAAAATCAGCTCATTTGCCCTTCGCGGCCCGGTGACGCTGAAGGTGAACCGTTCCACGATCGCCATCGGCCACGGGATGGCGGAAAAGATCATCGTCGACAGCCAGCCGGCCTCCCCGTAGACCCAGATTGTTCCCCATGAGCAAGATCCTTCTTGTCGGCAATCCCAATGTCGGAAAGAGCGTCGTCTTTGCGCGCCTGACGGGCGTGCGCGTCATCACGTCCAACTACGCGGGCACGACCGTGGAGTTCCGCAAGGGCTTCACCATCGTCGCCGGCGCGAAGTGGGAGGTCGTCGACCTGCCCGGGACCTATAGCCTGGAGCCTGGCTCCAAGGCCGAAGAGGTGGCCTACCAGTATATCCGGGACACCGTCGAGCACCAAAAAGACGCCGTCGTCCTGAACATCGTCGACGCGACGAACCTCGAGCGCAACCTCCATTTGACCCTCGACCTCATCGACAAGGGCTATCCCCTTATCGTCGTTTTGAACATGTGCGACGACCTGACGCACCGCGGCATCGAGATCGACGTCGCGAAGATGCAGGACCTCCTGGGTGTCCCGGTCATCGCGACGTGCGCGGTGACGGGGCTGGGCATCAAGGCCCTGAAAGAGCGCTTCATCGAGGCCGAACCGCGCGCCGCGCGACGCCGCACCCACGACGAACTCTGGAAGGAGGTGGGGACCCTCGTCAGCCAGATCCAGAAGCTGACCCACCGCCGCCACACGTGGAAGGAGGTCCTCGAGGATTGGTCGGTCAAGCCGTTCACGGGCCTCCTGATGGGGATCGGCGTCATCGCCGCGATGTTCAAGGTGGTGCGTTTTATCGGCGAGGGGCTCATCACGCATGTCATGGACCCGGTCTTCAACAACCTCTACGCCCCGCTCCTATTGCGGCTGAGCGACGCGCTGAAGGAGGGGACGTTTTGGCACCACGTCCTGATCGGCGAACTGACCAACGGCAGGGTCGACTTCAAGAACTCCATCGGCCTTCTGACGACGGCGCCCTACGTCGAGTTCAACATGGTGCTGCCCTACATCATCTCCTTTTATCTGGTGCTGGGCATCCTTGAAGACGTGGGATACCTGCCGCGTTTCGCCCTGCTCCTGGATACGGGCCTGCACAAGATCGGCCTGCACGGCTTTGCCATCATCCCGGTCCTCCTGGGCTTCGGCTGCAACGTTCCCGGCATCATGGCCACGCGGGTCCTGGAGAGCAAGCGCGAGCGCTTTATCGCCTCGACGCTGATCTCAGTCGGCGTGCCCTGCGTGGCCCTGCAGGCGATGATCATCAAGCTGCTGGGGGACCACGGCGCCGCGCCCCTCCTCGTCGTGGCCGCCGCGCTCTTTTCGGCGTGGATCGTCATCGGCTTTATCCTCAACAAGACGCTCAAGGGCTACAGCCAGGAGTTGTTGCTCGAGATCCCGCCGTACCGCTGGCCGCCGTTTTCCGTGATCTTCACCAAGCTTTGGATCCGCGTCAAGGAGTTCATCGTCGACGCGCTGCCGTTCGTCATCCTCGGCGTCCTCGTCGTCAACCTCTTGCAGTACGTGCACGTCTTTCGCCTGGTGAGCGACTTCTTCGGCCCGGTGATGGTCAAGGTCCTGGGGTTGCCCAAGGAGGCGGTCTTTCCCCTGATCATCGGCTTCCTGCGCAAGGACATCGCCGCGGGGCTCCTCGTGCCGCTCCATCTGACGCTCAAGCAGCTTATCATCGCGTGCGTGGCGCTGGCGATGTCGTTTCCGTGCATCGCGACGTTCGTCGTCTTTTTGAAGGAGCTCGGCTGGAAGTATCTGGCCGTGGGGACCGCTATCATGCTGGCCGCGACCCTCGCCGTCGGCGGGATGCTGAACCTGATATTGTAGGAGCGCGTCCGATGGCGATGAAAGAGCGCGTCCGATGGCGATAAAAGCCCTTTCACTCATCTCCGGCGGCCTGGACAGCACCCTGGCGACCAAGGTCATCATGGACCAGGGGGTGGAGGTCGTGGCCGTCAACTTCGTCTCGTCCTTCTGCCGGTGCGACCACGGCGCCAAGGGCACAGACGGCTGCCGTCACGAGGCCAGGTTCGTCAGCGAACAGCTGGGCATCCCCCTCAAGGTCGTCAACGTCACCGAAGACTTCCTCGAGGTGCTCAGGTCCCCGAAGCACGGCTACGGCAGCAACATGAACCCCTGCATCGACTGCCGCATCCTGATGCTTAGAGAGGCGCGGCAGCTTATGGAGGAGCTGGGCGCCGCCTTCCTCATCACCGGCGAGGTCCTCGGCCAGCGGCCCATGTCCCAGCACGGCCACGCCATGCGGACCATCGAGAGGGAGGCGGGGGTGGAGGGTATCCTCCTGCGGCCGCTCTCGGCAAAGCGGCTGGAGCCGACCCTTCCGGAGAAGAACGGCTGGGTGGACCGCGAGAAGCTCCTCGATATCTCCGGCCGCAGCCGCAGGCCGCAGATGGCATTAGCCCAGACCTACCACGTCAAAGATTACCCGTGTCCCGCCGGCGGCTGTCTCCTGACCGACCCGAATTTCTCGCGCCGTATCCGGGACCTGATTGACCACGACCTCTTGAACCTCGAGGACGTCAGGCTCCTCAACCACGGCCGCCACTTCCGTTTGACACCCGCTGCCAAGCTCGTCGTCGGCCGCGATGAGCACGATAATAATATGATCGAAGGCTGCGCCCTGGAGGGCGATCATCTCTTTAGGCCGCTTGCGGAGGCACTCGGGCCCTCGGCCCTGGGCCGCGGCGCGGATTTCGACAAGGGAGAAACGCGGCTGCTCGCCGCGTGCCTGGTCGCCCGCTACTTCGACCAGAAGACCGGTGCGGTGAGCGTCCTCGTCACGCACAAGGGGCGGACCCGCGAGCTTTTCGTCACCCCCTTGACTCCCGATGAAACCAAGTGCTATCTTATATAAAAAATGGCAAAAGAGGCCAGGTCTTTTTTGCCACGAACATAAGTGGGACTTACCAGCCTGGGACTTACCAGCCAGACTCTTTTAGTCCCACTCTCCGGGACTTAAAGAGCCTGGCTCATTAGTTCCACCTGGATCGTCCATGTTCAGCCAGTGTCCCGGAAGAGATAGGGGCCTCAAGGTCCGTTATATCAAGTGTTCCCACTGTGGGACCGAGGTGGAGTTTTTCTCCGATGAGCCCAAGCGGCGCTGTCCCCAGTGCAAGAAAGACGTCACCTACACACAGAAGGACTCTTGCATCTACTGGTGTAAGGTCGCCAAAGACTGCCTGATGCGGTTTTAGGCCGTCCCTGACGCCGCGGAGTCCTCAGGTCGAGCAGGCCAATGAAACGTCGGCGGTCTCGTGACCGCCACGCTGTCAAATCTGATCCTGGTCCCGGCGATCTACCCCCTGGCTCCAGGAGCGCGCGCCGACACAAAGGGCGGGTTGATGGAATATCGATACGTGGTCCTGCTGGTCTTCGTGGTGTGCTACGCGCTGTTCGTCGTTTGGCCCAGGCACAGGCCATGGGTGGCGGCAGCCGGGGCGTTGATGCTGGTCGCCAGCGGCGCCCTGCCGCTCCGGCAGGCCTTCTGGGCCGTGAACTGGAACGTGATGGGCATCTTTGTCGGCACGCTCGCTGTGGCGGACATCTTCATGGAGTCCCGCGTGCCGGCCTATCTCGCCGAGGTCCTCGTCAACCGCGCCCGCAACTCCGCCTGGGCGATCCTCTTCATCTGTCTCATCACCGGCCTCATCTCGGCCTTTGTCGAGAACGTCGCCACCGTCCTGATCGTCGCGCCGATCGCCTTGACGCTCGCCTACAAGCTCGATATCCATCCGTCCGCCATGATGATCAGTATCGCCGTCTCGAGCAACCTCCAGGGCGCCGCGACCCTGATCGGCGACCCGCCGAGCATGCTCCTGGCGGGGTTCGCCAGGATGAATTTCATGGACTTCTTCTTCTATAAAGGGCAGCCCGGCATCTTCTTTGCGGTCGAGATCGGGGCCATCGCGTCCCTGGTCGTGCTCTATGTCATCTTCCGCCGCCACCGCGACAAGGTGACCCTGGTCCCGTCGGAGAGGGTGGTCTCCTGGGTGCCGACCGTTATCCTGGCGGTCCTGATCGTCCTCTTGGCGGCGTCGTCGCTCATCGACAAGGATTTTTCGTATCTGGCGGGGCTTGTGTGTGTGGCCGCCGGCATCGTGAGTCTCATCTGGGCAAAGGCGCGGCTCAAGAAGCCGTTGGTCCCGGGCATCAGGGCGCTCGACTGGGAGACGGCGCTCTTCCTCGTCGCCGTCTTCGTCCTGGTGGGCGGCCTCACCGCCACGGGCTGGATTGAGGTGATCGCCGACGGGCTTGCCGATGTCGTCCACGGCAACGCCTTTTACGGCTACACGCTGTTGGTGCTCCTGGCCATGGTGGCTTCGGCCTTCGTGGACAACGTGCCCTTCCTGGCGGCCATGCTGCCGGTGGGCCTTATCATGGGTGAGCGGCTCGCGATGCCCCCGCACCTCTTTTTGTTCGGGCTCTTGATTGGAGCGAGCCTTGGTGGTAATATTACCCCTATCGGCGCCTCGGCCAATATCGTGGCCTGCGGCATCCTGAAAAAGCAGGGGATCAACGTTTCTTTCAGGGAGTTCATGAGGATCGGGGTCCCCTTTACGCTTGTCGCGGTGTCGGCGGCATATCTGTTTGGTTGGCTGGTCTGGTCACGATAGACGGACACACAGAAAGGAGGCTGGCCGGATGTAGACAACGGCAACAACGGCAATGAGTTCCAGGCCAACAAAAAAGACACAGCGGAAGGTCCGCTGATTATAATAGAAGAAGAGCAGCATATATATAGAGGAGGAGTAGCATGGTGAAAAGAGCGGTAGGAGTGGTGGCGATAGTCGCCTTGTTGATCTCTGCCGGCATGACGGGCGCGGCGCTGGCCCAGGAAGCCGTGACGCAGGTAACACAGATGGCCGAAGACGCCGGCAATACCGTCTGTCCGGTCTGTAACGCGATGATCGATGAAAACGACAAGGTCACGGCCGAGTACGAGGGCAAGGTCTATAACCTTTGCTGCGATGGTTGCAAAGAGACCTTCCTGGAGGACCCGGCTACGTATGCGGCGCTGGCCGACGCCGAGGTCGCGGCCCTGCAGGCTTCCGAGGCGGCCGAAGAGACGGCCCTGATGGAGATGGAGGCCGAAGAGGCAGACATAGAGTAATACCTCTGTAGCAATAATCAGGACAGGCACCACTTTCGAAAATTAGGACAGACACCCCGGTGGGTCCCGACGAAAACGGTGTCTGTCCTCTTTTTCTGCGAAAATGGGGCTGCCCTATTTTTTCGGTAATACTTGACAAAAAGCATCGGGTATTATACAATAGGATGGTATGAGGATAACGACCCAGGGCGATTATGCGGTCCGGTGTCTTATGGTGATCGGCCGGTCCGGGGAGAAGGGGCCGGTGTCGATCCGCCACATCGTCGATAAGGAGGCGCTGTCGCAGGACTATATCGAGCAGCTTCTCCTGAAGCTGCGGCGGGACAGGCTCATCAAGAGCATGCGGGGGGTCAAGGGGGGATATCTCTTGAGCCGTCCGGCGCGGCAGATCTCGGTGAAGGACATCCTGGATACGGTCGAGGGGCCCACCTTTGAGGTGATCTGCGCCCGGAAAAAAAAGGCCGGCAAGAGCTGCTTCCATAGCAATAAAAGGTGCGTCTTGCGTGACGTGTGGAAGAGCCTGAAGGGTCGCATCGAGGAGTATCTGGACGGCGTCTCGCTCCAGGACCTGATCAATAGGGAGGCGGACGCGACGAATAAGTGACACCGAAAAGACCAGGTCTATCGAGTGTCACGGAAGCGTCCACGCCAAACCTCGGGTGTCGAGAACAAGGGAGGCATGACATGAAAAAGGCAGCGGTTCTCGTTGAGGACATGTATCAGGATCTGGAGGTCTGGTATCCTTACCTGCGCCTGAAAGAGGCGGGCTTGGAGGTCTACGCCGTCGGCACCGGCCGTTCCAAGACCTATAAGAGCAAGCACGGCTATGAGATCCGGGAGGACCTGAGCATCGCCGAGGCCGCCAAGAGGGACTTCGACGCCGTGGTCATCCCCGGCGGCTACGCGCCGGACATCCTGCGCCGCTATGACGGGGTGAACGCGTTCGTGCGCACCCTCTTTGAAAAGGGAAAGGTCGTCGCCTCCATCTGCCACGGCGGATGGGTGCTTGTCTCGGCGGGGATCTTAAAAGGTAAGACCGCGACGTCCTTTTTTGCCATCAAGGACGACCTGGTCAACGCCGGCGCCACGTTTGTCGACGAGGAGGTGGTCGTCGACCGCAACCTCATCACGTCGCGCAAGCCTGAGGACCTGCCCGCGTTCATGCGCGAGGTCCTTAAACAATTGCACTAAGCCCCAAGGGAGGCCGCCATGATAAAGGTAAAGACCTTTACGCAGAAGCTCGAGATCATGAAGACCATCACGGAGTTGAAGGCCCTGGACCTGGAGGTGAACCTTTTTATCGAGAGCGAGAAGGTCAAGCGTGTCATCAGCGCGAGCGACACCACGACCACGAACGACAAGGGCATGACGATGGGCATCATCCGCGTCCTGACCTACGAGGTGTAACGATACGAAAGGAGAACAATATGGCGTTGAAAGAGAAGGTGGAAACGGCCCTCAACGAGGTGCGGCCGATGCTCGAGGCCGACGGTGGCAGCGTGGATCTGGTCGGCGTGACAGACGATGGCAAGGTGACGGTAAAGCTTACCGGCGCCTGCGGCTCCTGTCCCATGGCGCAGATGACCTTGAAGATGGGTGTCGAGCGCATCATCAAGAAGTACGCGCCCGAGGTCAAGGAAGTCGTCTCCGCAACCTGATGGCACGCCGGCAGAAGTTGGACAAATTGATGCGCCGTCTGCGGCGGCTGGGGTCGGTGGTGGTGGCCTATTCGGGCGGGGTGGACAGCACGTTTCTCCTGAAGGCGGCAAAAGAGGCGCTTGGCGACCGCGTCCTGGCTGTGACGGCCTCGTCCGAAACTTATACGAAGTCAGAAGCCGACCGGGCGGGCCGCCATGCCTCTGCAATGGGGGTGCCCTGGCGCTTGATCCGCACGCACGAATTGCGCGACCGGCGCTTCCGGCGCAACCCGCCCGATCGCTGTTATTACTGTAAATCCGAGCTGTTCGGCCGGCTGGCGCAGATGGCCAAAAGACACCGGCTTGCGGTTGTCGCCGACGGCTCCAATGCCGATGACCTGAAAGACTACCGTCCCGGGGCGCGGGCCAAGGCCGCTCATGGCGTCGTCTCGCCGCTTCAAGAGGCGGGCTTGACAAAAAGGGAGATCCGCTTCTTTTCAAGAGAGTGGGGCCTGTCGACCTGGAACGCGCCGGCGCTGGCGTGCCTGGCCTCGCGCGTCCCGTATGACTCCGGGATCACGGCCACGCGCCTGCGCCGCATCGGGCGGGCCGAGGAGCGGGTCAGGGAAAGGTTCGGCATTATCGGCAACCTCAGGGTGCGCGATTTTGATACGGCGGCCCGCGTCGAGGTGGATAAAAAAGAGACGAGGCGCCTGCAGCGGCGCGCCCTCAAGGCGCTGTTGAGGCCCTTGGGGTATAAAGACGTTACGATCGACCCCCGGGGCTACCGGACCGGGAGCCTCAACCAGGTCCTCTCAAGCCATCGAAACCCCGTTTCCAAACGGCGTTTCGAAACGGGGTTTCCAAACGGCGTTTCGAAACGGGGTTTCCAAACGGAGTTTCGATAGAGGCGGAACAGATGCTTACCGATTTCCTTTTTCACTTAGGGCATTACCTCATCGAAGTCGTGCCGGCTTTGATGATAGGTTTCTTTTTGAGCGGCCTGGCCCACGAGTTCATCCCCCAGCGCTGGGTGGACCGCAACCTCGGCCGGCCCGGCGTGCGGCCCATCCTCTTGTCGACGCTCGTCGGGACGATGCTGCCGATCTGTTGTTGGGGGTCTCTGCCCGTCGCCGTCGGATTTTACAAGAAGGGCGCGCGTCTTGGGCCGGTCCTGGCGTTTCTCGTGGCCACGCCCGCGACCTCGATCAGCGCCCTGGCGGTTACTTATAGCCTCCTAGGCCCGTCTTTTGCCGTCTATATCTTCTTCGCAGTTATCCTGATGGGGTTGGCGATCGGCCTTGTCGGTAACCGTTTAAGGGTGCCTGCGCGCGAGGAGGACGAAAAAGACGAAGAATGCCCGGAGTGCCATAAAAAAGAAGAGGCCTGTCACGTTCACAGGAAGGGGTTGGGTCAGCGCCTGGTCTCGGTCCTGAAGTTCGCTTATGTCGACATGCCCAGGGACATCGGCCTTGAGACCGTCATCGGCATCGTGCTGGCGGCCGGGGTCGCGACGTACGTGCCCCTTAAGGCCCTTATAGAAAACTATCTCGCCGGCGCGTGGGGGTATGCGTTCAGCCTTGTCTTCGGTCTCTTGATGTATATCTGTTCTACCGCCACCGTGCCGCTGGCCGACGCCTTCATCAACCAGGGCCTGAGCATCGGCGCGGCGATGGTCCTGCTCCTGGCCGGGCCGGTCACGAGCTACGGCACGATCCTCGTCCTGCGCAAGAAGTTCGGCGGCAAAATCCTCTTTATCTACCTTGCGATGGTGAGTATAATGTCCCTGCTGTTGGGCCTGCTTTATGCCATCTGGCTGACAGGCAAGATTTGATCGCTTGTTCGAGACGAGGACTCAAACAGGACCGCTGTTCGAGGCGAGGCCTCGCTTAAAGAAGAGAGGTCGCTATGGAGAGGATCTATCTGGATTACGCGGCGACAACGCCCACGGACCCCGAGGTCCTGGAGGCGATGATGCCTTATTTCACGGAGCGTTACGGCAACCCTTCGAGCATCCACGGGTTTGGCCAGGAGAGCCGCAAGGCCGTTGAGGCCGCGCGCAGCCGGATCGCCTCTTTTCTGGGCGCCAAGAGCGAAGAGATCGTCTTCACCTCGGGAGGGACGGAGTCGGATAATACCGCGCTCTTCGGCGTCCTGTGGGCGAACGCCAAGAAGGGTAACCACGTCGTCACGACGGCCGTGGAACACCACGCCGTCATCGAGCCGGCGCAGTTTCTGGAGAAGCAGGGCTACAAGGTGACGTATGTCAAGCCCGACGCCCAGGGGATGATAGCCCCCGATGACGTCGCGGCCGTCCTCACGGACAAGACGGTCCTTGTCTCCGTGATGCACGCCAATAACGAGATCGGGACCATCCAGCCCATCAGGGAGATCGGCCGGATCGTGAAGGGGAAAGGGGTCTATTTCCACACCGACGCGGTCCAGACGGTCGGCCACATCCCCGTTGACGTCAACGACCTGAACGTCGACCTCTTGTCGCTGTCGGCGCACAAGTTTTACGGGCCCAAAGGGGTAGGGTGTCTTTACGTGCGCAAGGGCACGCGTCTCCTGCCGTTTTTGCGCGGCGGCGGCCAGGAGAACCGGCGCCGGGCCTCGACGGAAAACCTGCCCGGCATCGTGGGCACGGGCAAGGCGATCGAGATCTGCGCCAAGAAGATGGACACCGAGGCCAGGCAGCAGACCGTCTGGCGTGACCGGCTCATCGCGGAGATCCCCAAGCGCATCGACCGCGCCTACCTGAACGGACATCCGAACCAGCGCCTGCCCAATAATGTCAATTTCTCTATAGAGTTCGTCGAAGGCGAGTCCATGCTCCTGAGCCTGGACATGCTGGGCATCGCGGCCTCGACGGGCTCGGCCTGCACTTCGGGTGACCTCGAGGCGTCCCACGTCCTGTTATCGATCGGCCGTCCGCATGAGCTGTGCCACGGCTCCCTGCGTCTGACCCTGGGTCGCTTCAACAAGGACGGCGACATTGATCGCTTTCTGGAAGTCTTCCCCGGCATCGTGACGAAGCTGCGTGCCATGTCCCCCCTCTATGAAGAGAAGAAGTCTTAGCGCGGCTTGCCTGTTTGCGGCGGCGGCCGCGTGTCTGGCAGCGATCGCGCCGGCGCAGGCGGGGGAGGGCTTGGACCTTGAGCCCATTGTGGTGAGACAGAGCGTATGGCGGGTCGGGCCTGGCCCGGTGACAGCCGTCATGACGCGCGAGGATATCGAGAGGAGGGCCTTCTCGTCTGCAGAAGACGTGCTCAGCGCGCTGGGCGTGGACCTGCAGACCCGCGGCCGCTTCGGCATCAAATCCGACCTTGCCCTCAACGCCTCCACGTTTCAGCAGGTCCTCATCCTCGTCAATGGCGTGCGCATCAAGGACTTCCAGACCGCCCACCACGACCTTGACCTCTTCTTCAACGTCGAAGACATCGAGCGCGTCGAGCTGATCCCGGCCGCCGCCTCCGTCAAGTACGGCCCCGACGGCATCGGCGGCGCGGTGAACTTCGTCCTCAGGAAGCCCGCCGCCGGCCAACCCGTCGCCGGTCAGCTTGCCGCCGGCCAGCCCCCCGTCGCCGGTCAGCCCCCCGTCGCCGGTCAGCCCCCCGTCGCCGGTCAGCCTGCCGTCCGCGCCGCCGGCCAGCCCAGCGCCTCCGCCGCCGGCAACAATTCTTTTTCCCTCGCCGGCGGCAATGACGAGACCTTTGAGGCCCGTGGCCGCCTGAGCTTTGCGGGTCTGGCCGGCCACCACGCCGTCAGCGTC
>Ga0315545_1000710_pt1 | contig 34724 bp, 31 predicted proteins | sample SalMarSW160210MG_FD_203096 | JGI IMG/M metagenome (GOLD analysis project Ga0315545, IMG submission 203096) | Salt marsh sediment microbial communities from the Plum Island Ecosystem LTER, Massachusetts, United States - Salt Marsh Sediment SW1602-10 ...
AGACTCGCGTTTCTTGCGGCGTGGGGGACAAGAGCACCTTGAGCCAGTTTGAACTGTGTTTCGAATGCCCCGCGGGGCGTCCAGATGGCCCTTTCGCCATTTATCTCAACTGTTGAGAAACATTACCGGCGAATCCTGTCCGGCGTGCTTTCAATCACCAGGTCGAGCGGCACCAGGTGTTCGGCGTGAGGAAACCACTCTTCTCGCACAACCACGTGAGTCACCTGCTCATTCACCGGGTTGACGATCACGTAGGTGGATCGACCGCACACACCATCAGCGCAGTGTACCTCAGCATTTAAAGGAATATCCATCGTCATTACGTCCTTGTACAAATACTCTCAGCGCCGTAAGGACTCATCTGTTCCTCACGGACTGTTGAGACGCCAGACCTCCAACCGGGTGAAAGGGTTCTCGGTACCGACAAAAAGACCCAATGGCGTCGGTTCCAAGGTGCGGATGCCATGGTTGTCTGGGTTCCCCAGCCCATTCAAAAAGATGGGCTCCCAATGTACGCCATCCGCCGTACGGTACAGATCGCCTCCCATCGGCGATCCCCAATCCTGCGGGCGGGCTACCAACTCGTTCAGCAAGGGTTTAAAAGGCGGAGCAACGTCCTCTGCCCGCTCTCCGAGAAACGCGATGGTGCGCGAGAGGTCCCAGGTCCCCAGGTAGAGATGGTCGTCATACTCCTGCATATACCAGCAGTATGCATTCAGGTACCAACCAAACCCGGCGCCATAACCCGACAGTGGATGGGCTTGTTGCTTGCCTACGATAGACTCCCATTGGTCATCGGGACCAATGCGCAGCACCGAACACCCCCGCGGCCCATGCCTTGTGTCGGGGTTGTAGCCCAGGGGGATACCCGTACCGAGATAGAGGTACCCCTGGAACACTCGCAGGCTCATCACCGCCTCATCGTGCGCATACCCCGCTCCCCCACGGACGATCTGTTGTGGCGGCGCATCTGGAAAGGAAGTACAGCGGAGCTTCCAAACCTCGTAACCGGTGGTGGGGTTATAGGTTCCGGCATATAGACAGCCGTTGAAGCTGGAAAGTGCCGTGACCCCGGCGTTAGCCGGATTGCCGAAACCATCAGTGACGACAGAGGTGAAGGTCACGCCGTCGGTGGCCCAGATCGTGCCAATGCCGCCCGGCGCGATGTCACCCGGCGCGGTGGTCGACATATACAGCAGTCCATCGTCGTGGGATATCAGGCCCCGCACGGAGCCTGTTTGTTCCGAAAACGTATGCACCCATTCCCAACTGCCCGGCTCGCCGGTCGCACTACGCCACAGAGAAGGACTGTGCGCGGCCATCGTCCCGGCGTAGAGATACGAGCGCCCGTCCACTTTGGCTCGATAGATGGCCATGGAGCGGAATCCCTGGTCATGGTATGGAGGCTGTTGGTGATCGGCGATGTCCAATACCACCTCCCACGTCGCCGGTCCCAGGTCAGGGCGGTAGCGGCGAATCTGTGGGGGTTCGACCGGAAGCGATGTATCTGGGTGCCCTTCCTGCCGCAAGGCAGAGAGCGTCAGGCCCAGGATGTTATTGTCGGTGCCGACGTACAGATATCCAAGATCGCTCCCTTCAGCCTGATAGTAGCGCATCGACCATGCCGAATCTGCCAGCCGTGCTTGTCCCTCGGCATCAAAGCCTGGTTGGGCCACCTGATCGAATGCCAAATCGCTAAAAGTGCTGGCATACTTGGGCAAGCGCTGTGGCCAGCGAGTGGCGACAACCACACCGACAGTTACGATGACCGCCACAACCAACAGCCTGCCCACCAGATTTTTCGCAACGCTCAGACCGTGTTTCATATATCCTTAGTGCTCCTCTTCACATTTGTACTCTTTTGTAGAAAATTCTCTTTGCTATCTCGGACGCAGTGACGTAAGCTACGGTGATACCCAATAACACCAATAGAAGCGGCAGGGGCAGCGGCGTGAGCCCCAGAATCCCATTTAGCGGGGAGTACGGCAGAGCCAGGGTCACCAGCGCCACGGCCAGTGCCGAGAGCACCAGGTAGCGTCCCGGCTTGCTCCTGAAGAAAGGCCGCTGCGTGCGGATCACCAGCAGAATCAGCAGCTCAGTCAGGACCGACTCCAGGAACCAACCTGTCCTGAATTGATCGGTCGTCGCGCGCACGACGAGCAGCAGCACGCCAAAGGTGAGGTAGTCAAAGACCGAGCTCACCAGACCAAAGGTGACCATAAAGTTGCGAATGAACGTGATGTTCCACCGTCGGGGCTGCTCGATCATCTCGGGATCCACACTGTCGCCGGCGATAGTCATGGCCGGAAAGTCGGTCAAAAAGTTGGTCAGCAGGATCTGCATCGGCAGCATCGGCAGGTACGGCAGGAAAAGAGATGCGCCGGCCATGCTGAACATGTTGCCAAAGTTGGCGCTGGTGGTGATGAACACGTACTTGAGCGTGTTGGCAAAGGTCGTGCGGCCCAATAGAACGCCGTCGTGGAGCATCGCCAGGTCGTGCTCGAGCAGCACGAAATCGGCGGCCTCCTTGGCCACGTCCACCGCTTGATCCACCGAGATACCCACGTCGGCGGCGTGGAGGGCGGGCGCGTCGTTGATGCCATCGCCCAAGTAGCCCACCACGTGCCCGCGCTTCTGCAAGGCCAGGATGATGCGCTCCTTCTGATTGGGATCGACCTCGACGAAGAGGTTGGTTCGCTCGACGGCCTGCCACAGCGCCTCGTCGCCCAAGTCGCTAATATTGGCGCCGGTGAGCACGCCGGTCACCTTCAACCCGACGGCATCCGCCGTGTGCAGGGCCACCAATCGATTGTCGCCGGTGATGATCTTGATCCCTACACCCAACCCGGCCAGCCCGGCGATGGCTTCCTGTACGCCGGGCTTGGGTGGGTCAAAGAAGAGCAAGAACCCTAAAAAGATCAGGTCGCGCTCGTCGTCGCGGGTGTATGCCGGCTGCGGCGGAAACGTTTTGACCGCCACGCCCAGCGCCCGGAAACCTTGCCCGCTCCATTCCTCAAAGCGGCGCTGTAACGCGCCGCGGCGGGCATCGTCCAGCGGCACGGCGACCTCGCCTTCCTGCGTCTGAGCGCAGGCTGCCAAGACGTTATCGAACGCGCCCTTGGTGATCAGCAGGTGGCGGTCGCCATTCTGTACGACCACGCTCAACCGCTTACGCACGAAATCGTAGGGAATCTCGTCCACTTTAATGATGCTGCCGAGGTCAGGCTGGGCGCGGGCGACGATGGCTTCGTCCAGCGGATTGGAGAGCCCGGTCTGGAGATGGGCGTTGAGGTAGGCATAGCGGAAAACGTCGTCTGAGGGTTGGCCCGCTACGTCCAACGCGCCGTCGAGCCGCACCACTCCCTCGGTCAGCGTGCCGGTCTTGTCGGTGCACAGCGTGTCCATGCTGCCGAAATTCTCGATCGATTCCAACCGGCGCACGATGACGCCGTGGGCTGCCATGGTTTGCGACCCTTTGGACAGGTTGATGCTGATGATGGCCGGCAGGAGCTGCGGCGTGAGCCCCACCGCCAAGGCGACGGAAAAGAGCAGCGAGTCGATAACCGGTTCGCGGAAATAGACGTTGACGGCAAAGACGACGAGCACCAGCACCAGCATCACCTCGGTGAGCAGGTAGCCAAAGCGGCGGATGCCGCGCTCGAACTCCGTCTCCGGCGAGCGCAGGGTCAGTCGCCCGGCGATCTGGCCGAAGACGGTCGCCGGGCCGATCTGCTCGATTAACGCCTTGGCGCTGCCGGAGCGCACATTGGTGCCCATAAAGACGCAGTTGGTGCGTTCTGTCAGGCTCGCCCCTACAGCCACTTGACCCGGTTGCTTGTCCACCGGGAAGGTTTCCCCGGTCAACACTGCCTGGTTGACATAAAAGTCGCGCGCATCCAACAGGATACCGTCGGCGGGGATGAGGCTGCCCGCTGAAAGCAGCACCACGTCGCCGGGCACGACCTGCTCGGCAGGAACAGCCTGCGGCTGCCCATCGCGCACCACGGTCGCCTTGACCGTTACCTGGGCACGCAGCTTTTCGGTGGCGGTGTTGGCGTTGTACTCCTGGAAAAAGCTCAGGAGCGCGCTGCCGAACACGATGGCGAGGATAATGACCGCATCGACCCACTCCTGGGTTACCGCCGACACGCCGGTGGCAAAGAGCAGGATGAGCACAATGGGACTCTTGAACTGGCCCAGGAAGAGCTTGAGCGGAGTGGCCTTCTCCCTGGCTTTGAGCACGTTGGGGCCGAACTGCTGGAGACGTCGGGCGGCCTCGGCTGTGGAAAGGCCATCCGGCGCACTCTCCAGCGCCGCCAGTAAGTTATCCAGCGGCTGGCTCCAATAGTGGTCAAAAGATCGTCCTGCCACGGGTTACCTCCCAGAGGCTATGTGTCACGGATGGCGTAGATATCTCGTCGCTCGCTTGACACGCCTGGTCTCCACTCCAGCCGGCACGACGCTGATCGAACCGTCGATCTCCAACACGGCCATCTCGACCTGGCCCAGGTCGGCGACGCCGTGCTCGCGCAGGGCGGCCTTCAACGTCTCTTCGTCCAACCCCTCGCGCCGCAGGTGGTCGGCGATCACCTCGCCGTGCAGCACCAACAGGGTTGGCGAACCCTCGACGAAGCGGCGCAGCCGCAGCCAGCGCAAGTCCAACTGGGCCACGATGGCGTTCAGGAGCAGCAGTACGGTCGCCGCGAGGACGCCACCCAGAAGAGAAGTGTCCGGCCCCACCATGGCATTCTGCACGGCATTGGCGATCAGGAGCAACACCACCAAGTCAAACACCGTCATCTGTCCGATCTCGCGCTTGCCGGCTAGCCGCAGCCCGACCAGGATTACTACGTACACAACCACCGTGCGTAAGATGATGTTCCAGGCCAACGTCACCAGATCTGCCACGCGTTACACCTCACAGCCATTTCTTCCGTCTGAAGTAGACCAGCATCGCAACCGAGACAGCCAGCATGATCACCCACACCATGGGGTATCCCCAACGCCACTCTAATTCGGGCATGTACTTGAAATTCATGCCATACAGCCCCGTGACGAGGGTGAGGGGAATGAATATGGTTGCGATGATCGTCAAAACTTTCATCACCTCGTTCATCCTATTGCTGATACTGGAAAGATAGATGTCGAGCATTCCAGAGATCATGTCCCGGAATGTCTCAATCGTGTCGATCACCTGAATCGTGTGGTCGTAAACGTCCCTGAGATAGATGGTGATAGAGTCCCCAATCAACGGTGTTTCTCCCCTTCCCAGACCGCCGACGGCCTCTCGCAGGGGCCAGACCGATTTGCGCAGGAAGATCATGTCTCGTTTCAGGTTGTGGATGATCTGTAGCGTCTCCGGCATCGGGTTGGTGACCAGCTCTTCCTCCAGGAACTCGATCTTTTCCCCAACCTGCTCGAGCACGACAAAGTAGTTATCCACGACGGCATCGAGCAAGGCATAAGCCAGGTAGTCGGCGCCCATTCTTCTGACGCGACCCTTGCTGTCCCTGATGCGTTTCCTGATCGGGTCGAAAATGTCGCCCGGCTTCTCCTGGAAAGATATGACAAAATTCGGGCCCAGAATCAAGCTGACCTGCTCCACCTCCATCTTGTCATCCTGATCGTCGTAGCCAAACACCTTCAAAACGACGAAAACATAGGAGTCAAAGTCTTCCATCTTTGGGCGTTGATCCATGTTCAGTATGTCTTCCAGCACGAGGGGATGTATCAACAGATAGTCACCGAGTCGTTCCAGGATATCGACCTGGTGGATGCCATCCACGTTGATCCAGGTCACGCCCGGCTTGTCTTTGAGGGGAAAACAGGCTTCAATTGCCTTTACCTCGTCTTCCTGGAAACGCGCCTCGTCGTAAGCTATCATGGTGAGCTGCACGGCCTCCGTCCTCTCCTCTCCCACGTGGACGAGTGTTCCGGGCGGAAGACCGGCCTTTTTCGAACTTCTCACCAGTCGCAGCATGTCAAAGCACCTCCTTGCCAGTTCGGTCTCGCTCATTGCCGGACTCGGGGTGGTCCGGCTCTTGCCCGCGCACCCACACCTCCTGGCGCGGGTAGGGCAACGTAACCCCTTCCTGCTCGCAAGCCACGAGTATCTGTCTCCTCAGCCCACGGGCAACTTGCCACTGTTTCCCTGGCTTGGTCTTGACCGTCAAACGCACCGTGACTGACCAATCCGCCAGCGCCAAAGGCCCCAGCACCTTTGGCGTTTCCAAGAGATGGGGTTCAAACTCCGGATCCTGTGCAAACGCTTCTGCGGCTGTTTTCAGAACACAAAGTGCTCGATCGATGTCTTCCTCGTAGGCGACACCCACGTCCACCAGTGCACACGACCACTCGCGGGTTTGGTTAGAGACGATGCGTACCTCTCCGTTGGGGATGACGTGCAGATGCCCGTTAATGTCCCTCACGTAGGTAGCACGCAGCGTGAGCCGCTCTACCTGACCCGACACGCTCCCCACATGAATAGTGTCCCCTACGGCATACTGATTCTCCACCAGGATGAGAAAACCGCCGACAAGGTCCTTGATCAGCGTCTGGGCTCCCAGGCTTATCGCCAGGCTGGCCACGCCCACGCTCGCCAGCAAAGGAGTTATGTCCACGCCAATGGTGCTTAGCAGCATCAGCAAGCCGATGCCCGCGATCATGGCACTGGCGGCCCATCGCAGGATATAGACAAGGGTAAGCAGTTGTTGTCGCCGACCCTCGTGAAAGCGACTCGTAGCTTGGATCATGCGTGCCACTCGCCTGCTGATGATCTGGTCGATGACCAGCCCAAGGATTGTCAAGACGATGAGGATTGCACTTGAGACCAGGGGTGAGATCAGTTCATTCAGGTTCATTTTCTCACCTCCAGCACATTGGCTCGCACACGTCCTCCCCCGCCTGAAGTGTGGAGTAGGTTCGACAGGGAACCTTTTCCAACGTCACCCTGCTCCGGCAGCCTGTCTGAGCTGTGACCTGAGAGACAACGGTCCGGGCCAATGATTCCGGTAGGGGTGAACCCGTTGCGCAGTGCACGGTGGCGTGGATGTTGGCGGTGACGTCGCTCAGCAACACGACACTGACCGTCGTTCTTCCCTCTGAAGTGTCCAGATTCGCCGCCACTGTGTCTTCGACCACTTTACGAACCGCCTTTTCGAGCACGAGATAGCGGGAGCGGACGCCGCGCAAGAGCAGCATCAGCGTACTTCCGAAGAAATCCAACCCCAGGACATTGACGACGAGCAACCAGAAGGCATTCCGGCTGATGCCGGGTCGCCCGAAGGCCAGGCCGATGCCGATGACACAGGCCGGCGGCAGCAAAGAGATGGCGATCTCCACGCCTATCATGGCATCGATGATCTGCCCCCAGGGTTTGGCCACGATGCGGGGATCGGCCGTCAGGGCAAGAGACGCCGCAGCCCCGGCACCGATGGCCACCATCACGCTGAGCACGACATCCCGCGTAGTGGGCATAGAGCGCAGTAGAATCTCGTTCGTGATCCCTACATCCGGTACACTGGCCTGCAGCACGATGGCGATGACATAAGCTATCACCGTACCAACTACGAGTAAGCCAAGGACTTGCTTCAGCAATCCTCCCAGAAAGGTTCTCCGATTGCGGAACAACGCTCCAATACACACAGATCGAGATGGGGTCAGAAAAGGGGCCACACACATGGCGCCGATGATCACGGTGGGGTTATCGAGCAAGAGTCCCGCTGTTGCCAGGAGGGCAGCCGCCAGAATCATCAGCACATAGCCGAACGTGAAGTCAGCACCCTCTTTGGCCATCTGTTCTAGCAGGGTGTAGTAGTCGCGCACGCCCCAAACCCCAAACCGGTGGGCGGCCCAACCCCAGTGAAAATTGGCAATCCGTTTTCTAAGACTCATATCACGTCCTCCCTATATAAACCTGTGACGTACCATCTCAACAAACCGGGGGGCGGGGGTTTGCGGGCGGCGAAGCCGCCCCCCCCCCATCTTTCCCTATTATTGAGAAGATACGCTTGACCGTCTTTGATGGGCGCAAGGCTCCCTGGCTACACCACGGGTGGGGTGCACAATCAAGCGCTCAACGCGGCCCTGCCCCGGCCTCGCAGCCGGAACGCGACAAGCATCAGCAAGACCCCGGCGACGATAGCGTATACACCTATCACGAGCACCATCGCCAGCGCACCTGCTCCCGGCATAGCAAACAAAACCAGGCCGAAGAGGACAGAGAGAATACCCTTCAGGATCAGGAACCACTCACTGCTGATCTCTTTGCGCAAGGCAACACCTGCCGCGATTTCGACGATACCTATGATTAGCGCCCGGGCGGCGATGAAGTAGACCAGCACGATCGCAGTCAAACCAGGAAACGCAAAGGTAAGGATCCCTACCGCCACGCCAGCCAGACCGGCGAGCAGGAACCACCACCACGTCCGATCGTGTTTGCGATTGACGATCGCGCTCACGGCGTTAGAGGCTCCATCCAACAGCGCGTACGTGCCAAAGAGCAAGATCATGAACTCCAGCGTGAGAGCGGGCAATACGAGCGTCAAGATCCCAAACAGAATCGCCGCTACACCACGCACGGCAACAGCCCACCAAGCACGAGAAAGTAACCTGACCATCTTGTGCCTCCTTTGATCTCTGAGTAAGGGTACCGTATCATCTTACTCGAAAAGCATCAACACGAAGCCCTGACGTGCCACTCACCCCGATCGGAAGCGAAACAAACGCGGAGAGAGCAGCAAAGCTGCGAAAAGCAGGATAGCTCCAGAAAACACACCCAGCACCGGACGGCCAGGCGGCGCGATTCCCCACGCGTAGAGCAGTGCACCACTGAGGTGGTGAAAGGGTAGGAGTGACCCTAAGGCCTCCAGCGGACCGGGCACAGAGGCTGCCAAGTCCCCGGCGGAAAGGCCCCCTACTACCAGCACAATCAGGGCCGCGTAGAGATGTACCTCCCCAGAGGAACTCGCTACCAGCGCCGCGAGCGCCCCCAAGGCATTCGCCGTCACGACAGCTACCAGGTAGCAGGCAACAAGCCCCGGTATCCTCAAGGGCGCCGGCCCACCCAGGATGGCAACGGCTACCAGTGGCACCAACATCTGAAAGCCATCGAAGAGCACACCGGCCAGGATGTATTCTCCCAGCAGTCTGGCCGAAGATTGAGGAAGCACGGCCAGTCGTTCCAGCATCTTGTCTTCCCGCAGCCTCACCAGCCCCACCGCCGAACCAAAGGTGCCCACGAAGAGCACTGCCCCCGCCAGCCCTACGCTTCTCACGTGAGCAGGAACCCTGTCCAGCATCAGAGGGCTCAGGAGAATGAGGGGTAATAGGACCTTTATCGCCAACGCTTTCCGACCCCTCAGATTCGCTACTATCTCCTCCTGCCAAAGCCGACCGGGGAGCATTACAGGCCCTCCTCTCCTGTGAGTCTCAGGAACACGTCTCCCAGGTTGGGCGCTCTAACCTCGATACCCTGGAGTATCCCTCCCTGTTTCACCACCTCGTTCACGACCCGAGCCAGTACCTCCCGCCCCGGGCGGACGAGCAGCCGCAGGCAAACGCTATCCCCTTCCTGTCGATCCAACCCGGCCTCTTCGACGCCCTCGATTTGCCGCAGAGAGGCAAGGGGCAGGGGTACAACCAGCCGCAGCTCGATCCGAGTTAGCGCCTCCAGCGAAGCCACCAGTGCCGCGGGCTCCCCTGCGACAAGAATCCTGCCCCGGCACATCAGCGCGACCCGCCGCGCCAGCAGGGCCGCCTCGTGTACGTCACTGGTAGCCAGGATGACGGCGGTCCCTCTCTCGGCTTCCTGCTCCAGAAGCGTGTAAAGAGCCAGGCGGGAGACATAATCCAGGCCCATTGAGGGCTCATCGAGCAACAGGAGCCCCGGGCGATGGGCCAGTGCCTCGACCAGAGCTAGCTTTCGGCGCATGCCGTAGGAGTAGGTGGATACCAACTCGTCCCGCTTCTCCCACAGCCCAGCCCAGCGGAAGAGATCGTCCAGCCGAGGCCGTGCCTTTTGCGACGAGAGACCGTAAGAGCGCGCGAAAAACCAGGCATTCTCGTAGCCGGTGAGGCGTTCCCAGTGGGTGGCATGATCGAAGAGAACGCCAATCCGCCCTCGGGCACTGCCTCGATTGTCCCCGAAGAGGACGACTCGGCCTTCATCGGGTGGGAAGAGCCCGGCGAGCAGGCACAGCAGCGTGGATTTCCCCGAGCCGTTAGGCCCTAGCAGGGCCAGGATTTCGCCCTTGCCAACCTGCAGGCTGACTCCATCGAGCGCCTTGACCTTCCCGTAGAACTTGGAAGTGCCGTCAAGGACAACCATCAACGCTCTGCACTCCCTAGCGAAACTCCAACCGAGTTCGTTCGGTGACAAGGACCGGGCCAGGAGGTGTCGTTTCCTCCACCTTGTAGACCAGGATCCGGTCTCCCTCCTGGACCGTCCGCCCCCTGATCCTGCCCAGCAGGATGTGGCGATGGAAACCGGGGGCCAGGCGCTTGACCTTGCGCAGCACGACCACTTGGGCCTCAGGCATATCTGCCGCCCCGGTTTCGCTTCTCGGTGCTCCCATTCCCATACGCGCACCAGCCTCTTGCACCACTTCGGCGGTGACCTGCAGAAGCCCTCTCTCCCGGGCAAGGGTTTCCACCGCGCGGCGGGCCATCCCCCGCACGAAGGATGGAACCCTCTCCAGCCGGGCTTCCGCCTCTGGCGTCCAGGGTAGGGGTGTCTCTCGCTCCTGCCGGGCGACGTCGGGAACGTCCAGCGGTTCCTCGGGCGGCGCTACGACCAGTAGGTTGGAGGTGCTCAGCCGAGCCAGGTTGAGCGTGTTGGAGCCGAGGAGGGACTGCTCCTCCCGGTGCAGGCCCCATCGCCCCATCACGACCAGGCCCGCCTGCCGCGCGGCGGCGTAGTGGTGCAATTGAGGGTACACCTTCCCGGCCAGCACCTCGGTGCGCACCTCCACCCCCAACGAGCGGGCCAGCAGTGCGCCTCGCTCCAGCCCTTCCCGGTACAGCTTTTCCAACCCCCGGTCGATGATCTCGTCGTGAAGCTTCTCCTGGGCCGGGAAGTTGAACCGCTGGCTGGCCTCCTCGGGCAGCGCGTCGGCGATAGTGCGGAAAACGCCCGTGTGAAAGAAGGGGTCGTAGACGGCCACCGCCTCGACATTGGCATCAAAGACCCGCGCAATCTCAGCCGCCAGTCTGAGGGCGGCGTAACTTGCCTCGCTCCCGTCGACGCCAACCACGATAGGACGACCCTTGAAACCCCACGGCCTGCGCGTGATCAGGAGGTCGCTCGCTTGGGCATAGAGCAGCACGCGCTCTGCCAGACTGCCCAGGCTCCCCTCCGGGACGTGGCCGTGCCCCCACGCACCCAGTACCACCAGGTTGGCCTGCTGCCCCCGGATGACTTGCAGCAGTTCCACGTAGTTGTGTCCTTCGGGGGTCAGAGCCTCCCAGGCCAGCCCTTTCTGCTGAGCTTTCTCGATCAGAGGGGCCATGTACGCATCGGAGATCAGTTCCATCCCCTCGGTGATGATGCCGTCGTGCGTACGGCGCAGGTAATCCAGCCGCTCCTCCTCCTGGTACCGCTCCGGCAGCCCGCGCTCCATCTCCTCGAAGCGCACTCGATGCATGCGAGCGGCGTAGACGTGGCAGCCCACGAGCGTGACTCGTTCACCTTGCCCCGCCAGGGCCAGCGCGGCGTCCATCGCCAGGTCGGAGCACGGCGAGCCGTCCAGAGCGACCAGGATGCGTTCGTACACCCTCACCTCCTCGGATAGGGGGTCTTGTCCCGCGCCTCGACCACGTGGAAGAGATACCCGTGGGGATAGCGGGTCTGGGGGATGTGGAAGGCGTCGAAGGCGAACAGCTCCCGGGCGGCCCGCAGGAAGCGATAGGCCGGGTCATCCGGCCCGACGAAGGCGACCACGCCATCGAACTGATAGCTGGGAAACCGGGGGGCCTCGCCAGTGAACAGGAGAGATGCTAAAGGATTGTGTTGGAGATTGCGTGGCGTCTGCCCCTCGAATATCTCCAACCCGCCCAGCATCCAGGGATCGAAATTGACCGGGTCGCCGTAAAAATCGCGCACCGCTTCGACGCGTTGGGAAAGGGTCTCCGGCCAGGGGCGTCCTTCGGTGCGATGCCTGGTCTCCTCGAACAGGTGCGCGAGTGGCTCCAGTTGTTCCGGCTTGGGCAGCACACCCAGGCCGCGAGTTGTCAGATTGACGGGAAACGCGCCCGCGCCCAACGTAGCCAGCACGGGCAGGTGGGCCGGCTGCATCCTCATCGCCTCTGCTCCGCGCGTCTTTAGAACGTCAAACATGCGCAGCCGTGCCTCGGACTGCCACTGCAAAAAGACCTCCGGCAGGCGGACGCGCGGAAAACTCAGGCGATCCTCACCCGGCAGCACGACCTGGATGTGATCGCCCGCTACTTGAACTCGTATTGTGTTGTCCAACGGCTACACCTCTTCCGCTTTTTCCGGGTGGTGCGCCGTGACCTTGGAGGTGAACCAAAAGACCAGCAGCGCTGCCACGCTCACCACGGCCCAGACGATGAATATCCGCGAGATCGGGACCGGCGTGGGGTACGACTGCCCACCCGGCACCGGGACGACCTTGAATATCGTCCACGGCGAACGGGCCGACTCGCGCGCGTAACCCATCACGATCACGATCCACATCCCCAGGATGCCGGCCATGATCGCCGCGGTACGCGAAGCGCCCGAAAGATTCCCCCACTCGGCCTCGCGGGTATCGCCCAGCATGATAACATCCAGCATCAGAATCAACGCCCCGATCACCACCAGCGCGAACACGGCGACGTATTTATAGTCCATCACGCCCAAGGGATTGGCCCAGGCATTCGGATCGTTAATGCTGTTGGCCCCCAGCCACGCCGGCTGGATCAGCACCAGCGCGCACACGGCGGCGACGACCAAGAAAACCTTGAACAGCGTGTGCAACGTGCGGTTTTCCTGCTGGGTGAGGATCTGCTCCCGCCGGTCGATAAAGTAGGTGATGACGGTCAGGAACAGTGAAGAAAGCAAGCCGACCATCAACAGCATCTCCCAGGCGCGCGAGCCGTGCATGATCATCTCGAAGGAATCCGGCTGGTTGTCGTTGATGGCAAGCATGTAGACTAGCCCGAACACCGGCTGGAAAACTAGTCCCAACAATCCCCAAGCCATGCCGTAGGAGCCCACCCAGTCCCAGTACTGCTTCGAGGCGGCGTCTTTGCGATCCATGTAATGGAACATGGCCAGCATGGCCAGCAGGAATCCGAAATAGGAGATAGCTGCCGCCAGACGATGGAACTGCAGGCGAAAGACCGTGCCGTTGATCCACCAGGTGATGGCGTCGCTCCAGGCCATCGGCATCAGCCCGGACTGGCCCCAGGTGATGGTATCGCCGCCCGGCGTTAGCATGCCGCCGGCGACCATGTTGATCAGCAGCGTCTGCAAGAAGACGTCCACCGCGTATCCATATCCCAGGAACTGGTGCCAGCCGGGACGGATCTTGTCCCAGGAGAACCAGTAGGTGTAGAGGAAGAAGATCTCCAGTGCAAAGGTGATGGCCTCGAGCAGAAACGGCCACCAGTAGATGTGAAAGAGCTCCTTGGCAAACGTCGGATACAGGGAGACGAAGAACAGCACCCCGGCCACGGCAAAGGTCGCTCCGGCGCTAAAGAGCATCACGTTGAACAACGTGACGGAGCGCGCCAGGCGGCGGTAGCGCTCCTTGCCGTTCTTGAGAAACGAGGACTCGCTGATCGCCGCCACCCAGGAACCGCCCAGGTGCAGGTTGGCATAGAGCACGTGGGAAAGCATCACCAGGGCGATGATGATGGAGCGTCCAGAACGCCCCATACCGACCTCTTGGATGGGCAGATCCTCTTCGTACTGTTGGTCCGCCTTTTGCAGGTCGTCGGCCTTTAACTCGGTCGACGAGATCAATCCTCCTTGCTGGGGCACGATGTAAAAGGTGAGCACAGCCAGGAAAGCCGCTAGGACTAACACCAGGATAATGAGCTTTTTCATCTCGCACCTCCTGTTGCGATACTACTGCCTCTGGCAACTATTCACTTGTAGGAGCGTGTAGGAGTATTGTGTAGTAGGAGTGTTGTGTAGGAGTGAGAAGCTGAATCAGTCTATCTGCTCGACCAAATAGTTCTGGATGCCCATCTGCTTGATCTGGTCAAGCTGCGCCTCGATCCAGTCGATGTGGGCTTCCTCGTTGGTGAGGGTCGATTTGAACAACTCGCAAGTGCCATTGTCACCATATTCGACGGCCAGGCGGATGTCTGCATTGTACTCCTGGATGGCGTCGCGCTCGGCCTGCCAGTCGCTCTTGAGTTGCGCCTCCACGTCAGCGCCGATGTTCATCTGGTTCAACTCGCTGACGAGGGGCAGCCCTTCGAGGAAGAGGATGCGCGCGATCAGCTTCTCGGCGTGCTTCATCTCGTCGATGGCTCGCTTCTCGACTGCCTCGTGGAGCTTTTCGTACCCCCAATTGGCGCACATCTCGGAATGTACCATGTACTGGCTGATGGCCGTCAGTTCGTCGGCCAAGCGGGCGTTCAACCTCTCGATGACTTTTTCGTTCCCTTTCATGATTATCTCCTTTCTCGCGCAGGTTTGATTGTTGCGGCCTTCCTGTGGCTTCGCGGGACACCCGTTTTTCAGTATACAACAATATCTATTTGCATGCAACAATTTGGAGCATCACTGCCAGCTCGCCACGTCCCAGAAATTGTATTCGTCCATTCAAGCGGAAACGCCCCGGACGTACCGGGGCGTTCTATTTCTTGGGCCATCTGTGCCGTTACGGCGTTGAGCGGGCTTCCAGGGTTACCTGTACGTCCACCTGAACACCATCGCGCAGGACTGTGATGGTAACCTGTTGCCCCGGATGGCTTCCGCTGACAAGGGCCTGTAGCTCTTCCATCTGCGTGATAGTCTTGCCATCCCAAGCGGTAATGACGTCGCCACCGACCAGCAACTGCTGCCCATTGATCGTCACGGACTTGTCGCCGCCACGCAACCCCGCCGCATCGGCCGGGCTGTCGCTTACCACCTCGACGATCAAGACGCCCTCCTGGTCTTGCGGCAGCTCCATCGCCTGAGCGATCTCCGGCGAGAGAGTCACGCCGCTGATGCCCAGCCAAACCCGCTCGCTTACCTCTCTGGCAACCGGGCTGGGCTCCGGCTCCTGCGCCGGTCGCTCGCCCAAAGTGACCTCGACCTGCTGCTGGCGTCCATCACGCAGCACGGTCAACGACACCTGCTGCCCTACCTCAGTCGAGCTGAAAAGATAGGCGATCAGGTCGTCAAAGGTCTCGACGGTTTGCCCACCGATGGCGACGATCACATCGCCACCCACGCGCAGGTCTGCGCCATCCACGGTGATTTGACGCTCGCTGCCACGCAGGCCTGCCGCATCGGCCGGGCCGCCGGGTACTACGTCAACCACCAGCGCGCCGCGCTGATCGGCATCCAGTCCCATCCCTTGAGCCAGGTCGGGGTCGAGCGATCCACCGCTGATGCCCAGCCACGGCACCGCGTAGCGCCCATCCTCGATCAGCACCGGAACGACCTTTTGGACGATGGCCGAGGGGATCACGAACCCCACGCCGGCCGACGCTCGCACCGGCGAGGCGATGGCGGCGGTCACGCCGATCACTTCGCCCTGGTCGTTCACCAGCACGCCGCCGGAGTTGCCGGGGTTGATCGGGGCGTCGGTCTGGATGATGTCGGGAATGCGGTAGGTAGGCCCTGCGCTCCCATCGGACTCCACCGGCAGGGTACGCCCCAGCGCGCTGATGAACCCGACGGTCATGGTGTTCTCCAGGCCAAAGGGATTGCCGATGGCGATGGCGATCTCACCCACCTTGACCTGGGTCGAATCGCCCATGCGCACCGGATGTAATTCCTCTGCAGGCACGTCCACCTTGATCACTGCCAGGTCGCTATCCCGGTTGGCGCCGACCAGCGTCGCCGGCGCGATGGTGCCATCGGCAAAGGTGACCTCGATCCTGTCGGCTCCCTCGACCACGTGATTGTTGGTCACGATGTGGCCCGCCTTATCCCACACGAATCCAGACCCCGAACCGCGCTGGTACGGCATCTCCTCCGGGGATTGCTGAGGCGTCCCAAAAGGCCCGCCGGGCAGGCTTGATCCTGCTGCCTGCTTCTGCAACACCTCGACGTAGACCACCGATGGACTCACGTCCTGGTAAACCTGTTCCAGCGTTCCCTCCAGGGCCGCCAGTACGTCAGAGGTAGCGGGCGGTGCAGCATCAGGGGCCGGTGTCGGGGTCGCCGCGACCTCGGGGGGTGTCTGCAACTGAGCCAGGGGCAGGTTCACCGCGCCACAGCCGGTCAACGTGACCAGTGCCAACGCCACAACCAGCGCCAGCCACAAAACCGATTTCTTCTCCTTTGTCTTCATTTCAACCTCCACACAGATTAGTATGCGAGGGCATCTTGCCGAGACTGCCCACGCTCGCCAGTGAGGATACCATGGATCTGCTGGCGTGTCTTTAAGGGAGGCTAAAGAGGACCTTAAGGGGAGTTTAAGAAAGGCAGGTGGACCGTGAAGGCGCTCCCTTGACCAGGAACGCTCTCCAACGCGATTCGCCCACCGTGGGCGTCGATCAAGTCGCGGGCGATGCTGAGCCCCAGCCCCATCCCCTGCGGGAAGCGGCATCCCACCGAACCACGATAAAAAGGCGTAAACACCCGCGCCTGTTCTTCCGGCGGGATGCCGGGGCCAGAGTCGCGCACGCGGATCCACACCTCACCGGCCTCAACCCCGGCGCTCACGACGACCTCGCCGCCCGGTGGCGTGAACTTGACTGCATTGCTCACCACGTTCTCCAGTGCCTGGGCTAACCGGTCGGGATCGATCTCGACCGTCGGGAGGTCCTCCGCGAGATCGGTTCGCCAGCGCAGCCCTTTGTTCTGTGCGGCTTTACGCCAGGGAGCCACGATCTGCGCCAGCCACGACGATAGGGCTGTTGGCCGGAGGTCGAGCTCCAACGGCCCCAATGCCCGGTCGTAGAGATGAGTCAGCTCATCGACGAGGCGCTGCATCCGTTTGATCTCGGCCTCCATACCTCCGACCAGTTCCCGCCGCAGGGTGGCGTCTCGGTCGGCGCCGCCGCTCAGCGCCTGGACCGCCGAAAGCAGAGCGCCCAAGGGGCGGCCCAACTCGTGTACCAGGTTGGCCAACAGCCGCCGGCGAGCTTTTTCCATATCCTGTAGCCGCTCCGCCAGCGTGTTGAAGGCGCGCAGCAAGAGGCGCACCTCTCGCGGGCCTTGCTCCGGCAGAAGCGCCAGCGGCTGCCCCTCGGCCATCAAGGTGATGGCACCGGTGGCCCGCCGCAAGGGGCGTTCCAGGCCGAGGGCCAGCAACCAGCCCATCCCGACGCCCACCACCAACCCGGCGGCCATCACCCAAACGATGAACGTGCGCGTTCTTGGGAAGCGCGCGTAAACGCTGGAGAGGGGATCGGTGAGGCGGATCACACCCGTGGCTTGCCTGTTGATGAATACCGGTACCAATGCCTCGGCGGCGCCAGTTCCGGGACGTTGGCCATAGTCCACGCGCACCGCCCTTCCGGTGAGCAGCGCTTCACGGAGACCTGGGACATCTAGCTGCTGGCCCAATTGCTCTTGGTCGGCCGGGTCGGTGGAAGCCAACAACGTGCCGTCGGCGCTCAACAACATCACCTGGCCCGCCAAACGCTCGCCAATACGGGCGGTGAAAACCTGCGCCAGCTCGGGGTTGAACCATATCTGGGGATAGTCACTCGCGACGGCAGCTACCAGCGCGGCTTCTCGCTCCAGTTCGTCGGAAAGCCCGGCCAGCAACACCTGCGTCTCGAACAGATATGCCAGAGTGATCCCTACCAAAGGGATGACCACCAACAGGGGCAGCACGTGGCTCAGAATGAGACGGGCACGCAGTGAGCGCATCAGGAACCTCCTGGTCGGGAAACCAGCTTGTATCCCACGCCGCGCACCGTGACGATGCGGTGGGGGTGTGCGGGGTCGTCTTCCAGCTTTTCGCGCAACCAGCGAATGTGGACGTAGACCACCTGCGGCTCGCCGGCGTACTCTGCGCCCCACACGCGGGCAAGCAGGTCGTCTACCGAGACGACGTTGCCGGCCTCTCGGGCCAGCGCGTACAGCAGGTCGAACTCACGGGGCGTCAAATCCACTGGGTTTCCATTCACCATCACGGTGTGGGCGGCTGGATCGATGGCTATGTCGCCCACGGCGAGCGAAGCCGGCTCTTGGGGCTGCGCCGGTGGGGCGCTGCGCCTTAGCACAGCCTTGATACGGGCCAGTAGTACATCCACGTCGAAGGGCTTGGTTACATAGTCGTCGGCGCCCAGCTCCAGGCCCACGACCTGATCCAGTTCGCGGCGGCGGGCGGTGAGAAAGATCACCGGCACGTCGATCTGCTGGCGCAGGCACCGCAGCGCATCCAGCCCATCCATTCCTGGCAGGCCAATATCCAGTAGTACCAGATCCGGCGGATCGAGACGCGCCTGGGCCAGCGCGTCCTCCGCCGTGGCAGCAGTGCTCGTACGGTAACCCGCCTTCTCCAGGTTGAAAGCCAGGCTACGGCGTAACAGCGCATCGTCATCAACGATCAGGACAAGTTTGCCCACTATTCGGAGTTCTCCTCGTCATCGGCCAACGCAGCAGAGCCTCTCGAATGCACCGGCAGTGTGAAAGTGACCGTCGTTCCCTTGCCTTCCTCACTCTCCAGCCAGATGCGCCCCCCTTGAGCCTCCACTGCCAGGCGACAAAAGGTCAATCCCAACCCACTGCCAACAGATCCTGCTGCTTTGCGGGCATCGACCTGGACAAACTTGTCAAACAACTTGCCTGCCCACGCTTGAGGAATGCCCTGTCCCTGGTCGGTCACGCTGAAGGCGATCTTGTTGGCCTCGGCCGGCGCGGCGCGAACGGCCACAACTGACTCCGGTTTGCTAAACTTGATCGCATTGCTCAATAGGTTGACCAGGACACGCATCGTCATCACAGGATCGACGTACACCGTTCTCACTTCAGGATCTAGATGAGAAGCCAAGGTCACACGGTTGCGCCCTGCCCACACTGCCACCTGCTGCAACGATGCGTCCATCAGTTCCTTTGCATCCACATCGCTCTGCGCCAGGGCCATTCGCCCACTTTCCAGTTGCGCCAGGTCAAGCAGCGAGTTGATCAGGGTTAGCATCCGGTTGCCGGACACCAGACACATCTCGATCAGATTCTTCTGGGCCTCATCCTGCGTCTCGCCTCTAATCTCTTGGAGAGTCTGCAAGCCGGTCATCACGTTGGATAACGGCGCACGCAGGTCGTGGACGATGAACTGTGCCAGTTCCTCACGCCGATCCTGAGCATTCCGCAGTGCGGAAACAGCAAAACTCACGATCAAGAAGAACCCCAATCTCACTGTCGCGTTCCAATACGGAATGGCAGGGTGCATGTAAGAACGCCCTGCCAGTAGATCGACAATGAGCCACAGGGCGGCGTTCGTGGCGGACATGACAATTCCGCAGCGCCTGCCTGCCAGCCAGGCGATCATAGAGACGGGGATCAAATAGAATATTGAAAAGGCAAGCTCCGGGCCGGTCAGGTAGTCGAGCAGGCCCACCAATGCAGTCAGGACAAGGCCAACCGACATCTGGCATAACCTGGATTTCCCGCTCATATAGTGCAAAAACTTGAACATCCTCGCCCTTTCAACAACAGTCAACTGGCCAGAGCGATGCCGTTTTCCAACAGTCGCTCCTGCACCAGCGCCAGCAGACGCGGACGCATCTCTGCCGCCTGGCCGAAGCGTGCCTTGGCCAGCAGCGTCAGCTCCATCTGTTGGCCGATGACGCCTGACTCGCTGATCACCTGCCATGGCTCCAGGAGATCGGGCAACAGGGCGACGGCTTCACTCCCAAGCTCGCTCAAGATCAGCAGGGCCTGGTTCAAGTCAGCAGCAGCGATCTTGAGCGTGATCTTGGCGATGGAGAAGCGTCCCCGGCTAAAGTTGCGCACGACACGGATCTCGCCGTTGGGCAGGACGTACAGCTCACCAGTCGGCGCGCGCAGCCACGTCGTGCGCAGGTTGACCGCCTCAACGATGCCTTCTATGCCCAGGATCTCCACTTTCTCCCCCACGGCGAACGTGTCCTCAAAGATCAGGCCAACGCCAGCCAGCACGTCGCTGATGAGGGGACGGGCGCTCAGGCCAAAGGCTGCGCTGAACAGGCCGACGATCCAGACCAGGGTGTCGATCTGCACGAAACGGCCCACGCTGGCGACCGTAGCCGCAACGAAAGCAAGAAAGCTGATGACGCTGGCAATGACACCGCGCAACGTCTCGCGACGTTCGGGCCGGGGTCGGCGATCCCTGGGCGTCAGGCGGCTCAACCGCACGATACCCCGCGCGATGAGCCGGGCCAGGCGATGGACGACGAAGGCCGCGAGGTAAAAGAGTGCGATGTAGATCAGATCGCCCCACCAGGCATCGGTCGTGAAAAGCTCTATGAACAAGTCAGGCATCTCTTATTCCTCGTCAGTCGTGAGAGGCAGAACTAGCCCGAGCTCGTCCGGTGCCTGCGGGCCTAATCGCTTTGTCATCCGCAGCGTTTCCACCTGGTAGCCCAAGGACTCGTAGAGCTTTTGTCCAAGTGTGTTGCGCGCGCCTATGGAGAGGGAAACTCGCAGCAGTCCCTGTCGGCGCGCCCATTCCTCGGCTACTTCCATCAAACGATGGCCCAAGCCCTGATCGTGATAGGGTTCGGCTACGTACTGACTCAGCAGGGAAGCCTCCAATTGGCCAGTGGCGTCGTTGTGTGTCTTGGCTACCCAGACGAAACCGGCCAGATTCCCGTCATCTGTCCTGGCCACAAACGCCTGAGTTGGGAAGCCCTCGTCTTTGCGTAATTTTTGGACGCGTCGCACGACGGCCTCCTCAACCACCCTCTGGTCTACTTCATCCTGCCGCTCAGGTCCCAACCTGACCCAAGCGATCTCTGCCTCTCCCTGCACAATCCAGGGCCAGTCTGCCTCCACGGCCTCCCCGATATGGAATCCTCTCCCTTCCGAGTCACCTGCCATAGCCCACCTCATCTCTGACGTTTGCCAGAGTTTACACCAAAGCAAGTTGGTTAGCAAATGCCCAAACCCAGCCCACCAGGATCAGCAAAGAAACACCCCAGCGCAGCAGCCGGGGTGCTGGTATTATCACCGCGAACGTCACTCGTGAACGTTCACCAACGTCCCCACGTCCGCCCAGTCGAAGAGCCACTCCGCCTCCTCCGTAGGCAGGTTGACGCAGCCGTGGCTCATCGGGTGAAAGTTCCCGTGTCAATAGGTCAGTGGAATAGGAATAGGGCGATTGCATTTAGCCCGCGCAAAATGCAATCCACCCTGCAGAATGAGAGAACGTGGGGGGTGTGCGGGCGCAAAGCGCCCGCACACCCCCCACAACTCTTTGTTTTGCAAAGGGCAGTTGCAAATGCAATCGCCCTAGGAATAGGAAGGGGCCTGGTCGGATGACCAGGCCCCAATGAAGATGAATTCGCAGTCGCGCGATTGGGGACCGCGCTATAACCCAGCCTTGCACCGCACAGCGAGACCTAATCCGATCACCAGCAATACCGCGCCGAGGAGCGATACGACGGCGCCGCCCCACCCCCACCCGGCGGAGTTGCCGGCGACCGGGAGGAGCGGCGCGGGGGTAGGCGTCGGCGTGACCGGGTAGATATCAACATCGGCGATCAAGTAGGGCACTGTGTCGGGATCGTCGATGGCAAGCCAGCGCGCCAGGAGCACGCCGCCCACTGACTCCGTACCACCATCAGAATCGGGCGCGAGAGCCAGCGCCAGCCCATAGTCGTCTACTTGATCGGCCAGCCAGGCTCGCACCAGTGCAGTGATGTCCCACGTGATCCAGCGCCCGGCCATCTCGTCGAGAGCGAAAGTCGATGCAGCGGGGGAAAGCACCGGCGTGGAGGTTGGCAACGTCGGCGATTTCGTCGGCACAGGGGTCTGCGTGGCGGCAAGTGTGGCAGTCGGCTTCGTGGTGGGCACGGCCGTCGCAGTTGGGGTGGGCAGGCCGGAGGAGGGAAACGTGGGAGTAGGCAGCGGCGAATCCGGCACCACACAGGCGAGCCCGGGGCTGGAACGAACCCCAGGCAGCATCACATGTTCCACATCGAGATTGAACTCGGCGACCGCGACGGGAGAGGCAAGGAATGCAGGCCACGCAGCCGGCACCCCACTCCACCCCGTCTCGTCCCACGGTTGGAGGACGCGGTGCACGCCAAGGATCCCCTCACCCGTCCCCGAAACGCCATCCACGTAGACGTACAACGTCGCGCGCTTGACGTCGGTGCCCAGGGGGAACACACCTATCGGGAAATCCAGATAGGTACGCGCCTCCACAGTCTCGCCTGGCGACAGGCTGAATGTGCCAAAGGGAAGCACCTCCGCATCGGCGTACAACGTCGCACCTTCCCGCAGCCCAGAGGCGACTCCGATCCGGCGCTCAGGCCAGATCTGCATCGTGCGGGATTGGACGGGCGAGGTGGGCTGTGGCGTGGGGACCGGTGTGTGCTTGGGGAGAGGCGTAGCGGTCTGGCCGGGCGCAGACGTGGGCGCAGTCGTCGGCCTCGCGGTGGGCGAGGGCGTCTGCATGGGCGAGGAGCCGGGCGTCGGGGTCGTCGTCGCCGTGATCGTCGCCGTCACGGTGGCCGTCGATGACGTCGGCGGTATCGTGCCGCTGACGACGGTGATAGTTCCATCTTCGACGCTGGCGTCGATGGAATCCAGTTCCTGGTCCCCCAACCCGGAATATTCCTCATCAATGACGATCTGCGAACTCCCGGCAGCCTTTCCACGAAAGGTGATGGTGGCCAGCACCCCGCTGCCGCTGACCGGATCGTCATCGGCTGCCTGGCCAAAGTAAATTTCCCCACCTTCCTGGATGACTTCGTTGTATTCCACCGTCTCGTCCGTGCCAAGGAACGCCCCAGGTTCGATCTGCACGCCAGCCATGGACGAGTCGGCATCTACCACCTCCAGCACGGCCGGATCGAAAATGACGACCACGAGCGCATAGTACAGGTCAGTCACATCCTCGACGCGGATGTCCACCGACACCGTACTCCCCATGGTGATCACGACATCGGGGGGATCGATAGACACCACGGTGTCACCCTGGAGCAATCGGTCAGTGTGGCCATCTCCCGCCCAGGCAGGAAGCACCAGCCCAGCCAGAAACAGCAACACGCCGGACAGCATCATCACTGAAGCAACGATACCGGGCAATGACCGACGCAGGGACCTAGGCCAGAACACCAGCGCCCTCCTCCACATCATCCCGGTCAGCCAACGTCTCCTCCAGCGGCGGCAACTCGTCCAGGCCGCGCAGGCCAAAATGCTGCAGGAACTCGAAGGTGGTGCCGTAGAGAATGGGACGGCCCACCGTGAGCGCCCGCCCTATCTCCTCGATCAGCCCAACGCTGAGCAGCGTGCGCAGGACGCTATCCGAGCCGACGCCCCGGATGGCCTCGATCTCGGGACGGGTGATGGGCTGGCGGTAGGCAATGATGGCCAGCGTCTCCAGCGCGGCTCGGGAGAGCGGCGTGCGCGCTTCCAGCCCCAGGAAGCGCTCGACGGATGGGGCCAGTTCCGGCGCGGTGACGAGCTGAACGCGGCTGCCGGCCCGCTGCAGACACAGGCCCCGGGCACTGCTGGACTCTTCCAATTCATTCAGCGCGTGCTCGACTTGGGCCGGCGTGACTTCTAATGCCTCTGCCAGACGCACGACTGAGACGGGAGAGTCGGCCACGAACAGCAGCCCTTCCACCGCCGCCACCAGGCTGAGAATCCGATCTCCTTCCGCGTGGTTAGTGATCGTGTTATAATCCACTGTGTTCACCGGCAAGTTAGCGGATCAGCACAACGCAGACCGGGAGGCAATCCATGCAATCGAAGGTTCTGATCGTACTCATTCCACTAATCGTCGTCGCGCAGGCTTGCTGCTGCTGCACGGCGCTGGGCGGCCCGCAGCCGCCCTACCCCATCACGCCCTCGGACGAGGCTGTGCAGCGTCTCGAGGAACGGATGGATTCACTCGACGTCGCCGCCGACGGCTCCTTCAGCTTGACCGTCACCGAAGAAGAGATGACCTCGCTCCTGGTGCAGATGATGGAGAAACAGGAACAGACCCCTCCCATCAGCCAGCCTCAAGTGCACTTTCGCAACGGCCGCGTCGAGGTCTATGCGAAGGTACCTCTCGTCGAATCATTCGAGTTGCCAGGCATGGTCGCCTTCACCGTCGCCGTTGTAGACCAGCAGGCCAGCGTGACCATCGAAGAGATCGCCCTCGGCCCGCTGCCTGTGCCCGACGTGGTCACAGAAGCACTGACCGACATGATCAACGAAACGTTCGCCGAAAGCACGCAGACCGAGAGCAACACCATCATCACCGGCGTCGAGATCGGCGATAAAGAGATGACCTTTTTCGGAAAAGTGCTCGACTAGTCCATTTCTTCCGGCGGAGCTGGCGGCAATTCCACCGCCTCGATAGGAGGCGGCGGCGCAGGCGCGGGCTCCGGCTCGGACGGCCGTCTCCGCTCGACCGCTGCGTGCGGGTAAGCCACGGTCCGCACGTGGACTTTGGGCAGGCGGGCCATCTTGAGGCCCATCTTTTCCTCCACCACCTGGCGGGCCGTCTCAACAACCTGCTCAGCCTGCGAGGTCACGTCGAGGCCGGCGGCCATGTCCACCTCCAGGTGGACCACGACGCCGCCACGCCTGCCCGTCACCTTGGGCTTGGCGGCCAGGACGCCCGGGAGCGCGCCCACCTCGTGCTTCAGCCGGTCGGCGATGGAGGCAATGCTGACCTGAACCTCTCCGCCAGCGGCTTTGTCGGCGCGGATGAACTTGCGCTTGGGCGGACGCACCTCGAGGATGATGAGCAGGATCAGCACGAGGTCCACGACAAGGGCAATGCCCGCACCCACCCCCACGGCCTCATACCACTTCGCGCTCTCAAGAGAGCCAGCAAGCGCAGTCAATTGCTGCGCTGCAGCGGGGATCACCCACTTTCCACCCACCAGCAGGACGCAACACAGCATTGCAGCGATCACCAGCAGGCTTGCGACAACGACACGGTTAAAGGTGTTCATTCTGTCCTCCTTTGCGTTGCAGTCTCTCCAGGGGCAGGTAGTGAACCTGCCCTAACCAACCGTTGCACCCATTATAGCACTGCGCCGGGCTTTGTACAAAGCGAGCGCGGCGACGATCAGAGCAGCCAACCCCGCCAGGCTGATACCCACGCCGACGCGCAGGCTCGCCGGGCGGAAGGTGAAGACGACCCGGTGCGTCCCGGCGCCCACCGCCACCGCGCGGAAGAGCAGATCGGCCCGCTGGGCCGCTGCCGGCTCGCCATCTACCGTCGCCTCCCAGCCGGGGTACCAGGCGTCGGTCAAGACGAGATAGCCGGGCGAGCCGGTCTCTACCTTGACCTCGACCCGATCCGGCGCATAGTGGGTGACGCGGGCGGCAGATGGCCTCGTGGGAAGCGACCTCATGGGATCGCCCTGCTCCAACACGACCTGCGCCGCCGGGTCGAAGGATGCGTCCTGCATCAGCGCCAGCACCGCCCCGTCTCCGTCGGCCACGACCGCTTGGTGGACGAGAAACGCGCGCCCCAGCGCGTCCAGGTTCTCATAGATTTTCACGTCGCCGGAGTGCACCAGCCGGAACCGGCCCTGGTCAGATAGAACCAGCGCCTGGAAGCTGCCAGTGCGCTCGTCGATCAGGCTCAGCCCGCGCACGACCAGCTCTCCCTCGGGCAACGTCGCCCGCACAGCGACGGCCACCGGCGCGGCAGGCTTCTCCCACCGCAATCGCGTGGCATGGTCGCTTCCCTCGGCAGTCTGCTCGCCAACGCGCAGGTCGAACGTGTGCATAGTCCCATCGCCGAAACTCGCCACGACCACACCCGCGAGCGTCCCATTGGGCAGTGTCTCCCCATCGCGCAGGTGGGAGACGAATCCCAGCGCTGTCGCCTCGAAGGATGGCACGTGCGCCACCGCCGCCGTCTCGCCACCCGCGAGTTGCGCCCCGAACTGGAGATCGTAGAACACGCCGTCCAACCAGGCGTCGTGGAGCTTGTCGGTGATGACGTAGCGGACGTCGAACAGGCTCAACCAGTGCCCCGGGGGAACGGCGGCCAGATTCTCGCGCAGCCGCCCGTCGATGGAAACCTTGCCCTCGGGAACGAACAAGCGCTGGATTGCGACATAGCGGGCCAGCGGCAGCACGCCGCCATCGTACCCGTCGATGGCGGGGACACCAAAGGCCAATGGAAGATTGGGTCCCAAGACCTCCTTGTATTTGGTGGCAACGACGTAGTCGTAGAGGGCTCGTTCGGAAAGCTGCGGCCCGTAGGCAGCCTCGATCTCGCCCAGGTCGCCGGGGTCGAAGGTGAGGTCGGACATGCTGAGAAAGCGGTTTCCCCCTCCCTGGCCCTCCCCCGCAAGCAGGGGAGGGGATTCGGCTATCAGGTGGGCGATGGCAGGGCGGAGACTGGTGAAGGATTGGTAGGCGGTGGCTCGGCTATGGGGCAGTGCGGTCGTCGCGGCAAAGAGCTCGACGAGCATCAGCAACACCAGTCCCGCTGCGGCCAGTCGCGGCGCGCGCGCAGCCGCTGCAAGCAGCCCCAGCGAGAGGAGACCCGCCGCCGCCCAGCCAGCGATGGTCGCCCATCCCACGCGTGACCCATCGCCTTCTCCAAGGCGCACGCCCAAGACGGCCCATCCCGCCATCGCAGCGATCACGACTGCCAGCAGCACTAGGCTACGCCAGGGCAGGCGGTTGCGGCGGTTCCACAGCGCGTCGGCACCCCACCCTGCCAATGCCGCCACGCCCAGGGCGTAGAAAGCCAGCCAGCGGCCCGGCACCCGGAAGTGAGCAAAGCCAGGCACATAGCGGGCGAGGAGCCAGTAGAAGGGATTGTAGGCACCGAGGGAAAGGAACAGGCCAAAGACAAGAATGAGGATCGCACATGGCAGACTGCGAGTCTGGAGATTGGAGATTGGAGGATTGAGACTGCGCATGGCATATGCGGCGAGGGCCAGGCCGGCCACGCCGACGTAAGCGACGTGCTCGATGTGCTCCGGCAGCACGGGATCGATGTAGCCGGGCAGCAGAGCGCGCGTCAGATAGAACGGTGTGAGGGAGAAGGAAACGCGCTCCTTGAACGGCAGCCCCCCGGCGCGCACCGACAGGCGCGCGAGCTCAAAGGTCGGAATCAGTTGCACCGCCGCCAGCATCACGCCCAGGCCTACCGCAGCCATCAAGAGCACAGCCTGCCGCAGCAGGAACCGCCACGCGCGGTCGCGCACCGCACGCCACAGGATCGGTCCCAGGCCGTAGGCCGCCAGCCCGACCAGCGAGATGAAGGCCGTCTGCGTGTGGCCGGCGAGAAGAACGAGTGCGATGACGACAGCGAGACCGACAAACGCAGCCACACCGGTGCGCCGACGCACCGATTGGAGATTGGAGATTGGAGACTTGTCGTACAGCGCCAGCATCAGCGGCAGCCAGGCCAATCCCTGCAACTGATTGACGTGCTCCACCTGCGCGCCCATGTAGCCGCCCAAGGCAAACGCCGCGCCGACGACCCATGCCCCCACCCATCCCATCCGCAGCGATGCCCGCGCCCACAGATACGCGTTGAGCGCCGCCAGGCACAGGTGCAGCACGAGGGTCAGGTGAACGGACTGGTAGGCCGGCAGCAACAGCCACAGCGGCCAGTTGAGCGGGTAGAAGACGCCCACCTGGCTGTTGGCCAAGAACGGCGCACCCATGAAGAGGTAGGGATCCCAGAGCGGCAGCCGCCCCGACTGAAAGGCACGCGTCGCCTCGGCCCAGTAGGGATAGAAGTAGGTGAATACGTCCCCCCCAGCCAACACGCGGCCCGCCAGCGCGATCCTCCAGAAGAGGGCGAGAACCAACGCACAGAGGAGAACGACGGCGAATAGATCCACAAGTAGACGGGTTGAGCGGTTGGCTAGTTGGGTAGTTGGTTGATTCATCGGCTTGACAGCGGTTGGATCTGATACAGCGTGAACGAAGGAGTCCCGTCGCGGCGGGTCGTGGCCAGCACCGGTTTCAGCCCGTAACCCACCTCGGCCAGCGCCCGTTCCACCCGCGCGGATGACTCCCAGGATGGGAAGGTGATGTAGCGCGGAGGGCCAGCGCCAAAGGCTTGCACGTCCCGTGCCAGCCAGGCCGGGGTCGGCCAATGGGCCAGGGAGATAGGCCCTCCAAAGAGGTAGTAGTTGTACACCCACCCCAGCCAGTGCTGGTAGACAACGGTGCCCTCGGGCCGCTCGTTCAAGAAGGTAGCGATCCGGTCGATGCCATCGTATGCCCCGTGGTCGCCGCCGACGGGGTAGTGGCTGTGGGCGGCGTTCCAGGCAGGAAGGGCGAGGAGGATGACAAATGACAAATAACAAACAGCAAATAACGAACGACGGATGACCAATGACCAATGGCCGATCCTGCAACAAATGAAGCGTGCGGAGAGAGCGACAAAGCGACCCAGCAGGATGGCCAGAATGGGCACGAGCGGGAGCAGGTAGCGATCCCAAATGGGAAAGGCCCACAGCCAGTGAAGGAAGGAGAAGGCAAGCAGGAACGATGCGAGTAGCAGGTCAACGAGGCCCTCTCGCGTCCGGCGGGCGCGGGTGAGGGCGTGCCAGACCAGCATGGGCAAGCCGAGCATCAGCGCGCCATTGGCGACAGGCGAGACAAACAAGTAGCGCGCCAACTCCACCCACTCGCCCAGCCGCGTCCCCAACTCCTGCGGCCAGATGAAGCGCAGTCCCCCGTATCCGGTGACACCCAGTCCCAAAAAGCTCTCGGCTCCCTGGGCGATCCGCACCGCATCCCAGGCAAACACTAGCGCCATAACCAAAAAGCAATTGACGAAGAACGATGGCCATCGGCGGCGGTTGGCGATCAGAGATCGGAGATTCAAGACTTGGAGCAAAACGGTCAGTGGCAGCCAGGCCAGGCCGGTCTGCTTAGAGGCAAAGGCCAGGCCGGCGAGCAGCCCCGCCCATCCCGGTCTTCCACGCGCCGCCGCCGCGCAGGCCCCCAATCCGAGGACAACCATCGGCAAGTCAGTGAAAGCGGTGGCGGAGAAAAGAATCGCGAAAGGAGATAGCGCCACGCAGACGGCGGCAGTCAAGGCTGCCCACCGATCACGATAGAGGGCACGAGACAGCGATGCGGACAGTGGGATGATCAGCACACCTGAGACCAACCCCGGCAGCCGCACGGAAAACTCGGAATCACCAAGGAATCCCTGCGCAGTTGCCACCAGGTAAGGCAGCAGTGGCGGCTTGTAGACCGGCACGCCAGCCAGCCATACATCTTTCGCGTTTGCGATGAGGAGCCCCCAGTAGCCATACAGTGCCTCATCGGAGTGGAAGCGGTTATCGAGCACCGGGGGCAGTCGCAGCAGCAGCGCCAGCAGCACGAGCGCCGCCAGTGCCCAGCGATCCCACCCCCAACCGCGCGCCGTCACGGCGTAAGACGGCACCTGATCAACGTCCACAACACGACGAAGCCATCCTGCCAATTGATCTTTTTCCCCTCCATAAACTCCCGACCCGCGTAGGAGATGGGTACCTCGTAGATGCGGTAGCCACGCTTGAGGATCTGGGCCGTGATCTCGGGATCGAATCCCCAGCGGGGGGACTTGAGGTTGAGCCGCTCGGCGACCTCCCGCGTAAAGACCTTGTAGCAGGTCTCCATGTCGCTGAGGATAGTGTTGTACAGCACGTTGGTCATCAGCGTGAGGAAACGATTGCCCAGCATGTGCCAGAAGAACATCGCCCTGGTAGGCCCGCCTCGGAAGCGAGAGCCGTAGACGGCCTGGGAGCGGCCCTCAAGGATGGGCTTGAGCAGCGCCGGGTACTCGCGGGGATCGTACTCCAGATCGGCATCCTGGATGAGTATCACGTCGCCAGTGGCACGCTGCAAACCGGTGCGCACGGAAGCCCCCTTACCCTGATTGCGCTCGTGGAACACGACGACGGCGTCGGGATCGCCTTCGAGGGCGTTCAAGACCTCGCGCGTGCCGTCGGTGGAACCGTCATCGATAATGATGAGCTCCCGCTCGATCTGGACGACGGCGCCGTTCCTTGGTCCAAAGCCCACCTCTACCGCCAGATCGACCGCCCGCACGCGGGCGACGATCTCGGCGATGGTCTCTATCTCGTTGTAGACTGGTATGATGATCGAAAGCCTCACCATTCCCTCCCACCGGAGCGATGGGCGCATTATAGCCGAGGGGCGCTAGGGTGGCAAATTGGACAACCGCGCAAGTTGGGTTAAAATCAGCAAGTCTGCAAGTGATAGATCGAGAGGGAGATTGAAAGCATTGAAGAGAATCGCCGGGATCATTCTGGCTGCGGGGGGATCAAGCCGGTTCGGGAAGACGAAGCAATTGCTCGACTGGAGCGGAGCGCCACTGGCAGCGCACGCAGCAGACGAGGCGCTGGCGGCAGGGCTGTCGCCGGTAGTCGTCGTGCTGGGCTGCAAGGCGAAAGCCATCGGCGCGGCGCTGGGCAAGCGACCGGTGCAGGTAGCGACAAACTGGCGCTGGGAGGAGGGACTGAGCATGTCGGTGCGGGCAGGGCTGGCGGCGCTCCCGCCGGAGACGGAGGCGGCAATCCTGATGCAATGCGATCAGCCGTTGCTGACCGCGGATCTGCTGCGGGCGATGACCAACCGTTTTGACGAAACCGGCGCGGCCATCGTCCACCCGGCGCACGCGGGCCGGCGGGGCACACCGACTCTGTTCGCCCGACGGCTGTTCCCCGAGTTGGCCGCCATCAAAGGGGACGTGGGGGGACGGGCCGTCCTCGCCGCCCACCCCGGCGAAGCTGTCACCGTCGAGGTCGCCGATCCGGACGTGCTGGCCGACATAGACACACCCGCCGACTATGAACGGTTGCTGAAAGCCAGAGACTTGAGATTGGAAGTTGAGCACGCGAATGCGAGAGAGCGACTGCACAACACACTTCATCTGATCATTGATATGGACGGCGTGCTGTGGCGCGGAGACGAGCCGATGGAGGGGTTGCAGGCGTTCTTCGCAACCTTGCGCGAGCGCGACATCGGTTTCACGCTGGCGACGAACAACTCCAGCCGGACGCCAGAGCAATACACGGCCAAGCTGGCCCGCTTCGGGGTCGAGGTGGCGCAGGATTGCATCCTGACCTCTTCGCAGGTGGCCGCCGCATACCTGGCGAGCCAGGCATCGCCGGGCGCGCGAGTCTACGCCATCGGGGGGGAGGGGGTGCGTCGGGCGCTGGAGGAGCGGGGATTCGAACTGGCGGAGCAGGAAGCGGATTACGTCGTCGTCGGGTGGGATACGCACCTGACGTGGGACAAGCTGGCGACAGCAGCGCTGCTGATCCACCGGGGGGCAGGCTTTATCGGCACCAACCCGGACGTGAGCTACCCGACGGAAGAGGGGCCGGTGCCGGGCAACGGGGCGCAGTTGGCGGCGCTGGAGGCCGCCACGAGGGTCGCGCCCGTGGTGACCGGGAAACCGGAGCCGCCGATGTACAAGGAGGCCATGCGGCGGATGGGGGCCCGACCTGAGACGACGGCCGTCGTCGGCGACCGGCTGGACACCGACATCGCCGGCGGGGTGCGACTGGGATTGACGGCGGTGCTGGTCCTTTCGGGGATCACAACGGAGGCTGAGCTGGCCGAGTCGCCGATCAGTCCAGACGTGGTGTGCGCGGACATCTCGGACCTGAGCCGCCTGATACGCTGACCGATGGATGAAACAAGAAACCTGATGAACCCCCTTTTGCCTCCCGATAATCGCTGTAGCCGCCGACGTACTCAGTCAGCATGCCGTCATCCAACTCCCCGACGCGATCCACCACCCGGTCGAGAAAGTAGCGGTCATGGGAGATGACGAGCACCGTGCCCTCGAAATCGGCCAAGGCTTCCTCCAACACCTCTGCGGAGGGGATATCCAGATTATTGGTCGGCTCGTCGAGCAATAGGAAGTTGGCGCCCGAGAGCATCAAACGCGCCAATTGCAGGCGGCTACGCTCTCCCCCGGAAAGGTTCCCAACCGGTCCCCGCGCCTGATCGTACGTGAAGAGAAAACGCCCCAGGAAACTGATCGCCTCGTTCTCCGTCAGGCGTCCCACCTGGCGCACCGTGTCGATCAGTGTGCGGTTGCCCTCCAGCGTCTCGTGCTCCTGGGCATAGTAGCCGACCTCGACACTGGGGCCAATCTTGATCTCGCCACCGTCGGGAATCTCCTGGCCCAGGATGAGGCGAAACAGGACGGATTTTCCCGCGCCGTTGGGGCCGACCAGTCCCACCCGCTCGCCCCGCCAGACGAGCAGATTGAGCCCGGCGAGAACAACCATGTCATCGCCGCTTTCGTTAGAGAACGTCTTGCCCAGATCGACGATCTCCAGCACCTTGTTCGATCCGCGCCACCCGTTGAGCTCTAACCCCATCTGGCGACGCGCCAGTATCGGCTTCTCGACCCGATCCATCCGCTCCAGCATCTTCTTACGGCTGCGGGCCTGGCGAGCGTGCCGCTCGTCATCCACTCGACCGGCCCACTCCTCGAACCGTGCGATGGCCGCCTCAATGCGCGCGATCTCCTTCTGCTGCGCTTCGTACCGCTGCTGCTGGCGGAGCAGCCGCACCTGCTTCTCGACGGCGTACCGGGAATAGGTACAGGCGGGATAGCGCGTGAGTCTTCCATCCTCCAACTCGACGATCTCGTCCACCACCTGATCGAGCAGGTAGCGATCGTGGGAGACGATGACGACAGCCCCCTTGTATCCGTGGACAAACTGCTCCAGAAACGCCTTGCCATCCAGGTCGAGATGGTTGTCCGGCTCGTCGAGGAGCGACAGATCGGGCTGAGTGACCAACAGCTTGGCCAAGCCCACCAGCTTTTTCTGACCGCCGCCGAGGACATCTACCGGCAGGTCAAAGTCGGACTCGCCAAAGCCCAGGCTGCGCAACGTCGAGCGCACGCGCCCCTCGTAGCCGGGACCACCCAGCCGCTCGAATCCCTCCAGCAGCCGCGCCTGGTGAGCCAGCGTGCGCGCCAGGGCTGCCTCGTCGCCGTAGATGGCAGGGTCGGCCAGCCGAGCCTCGACGCGGGCCAGTTCTTCCTCCACCTGCGCCAACTCAGTCGAAGCAGCCAGTGTCTCCTCCCACACGGTGCGCCCTGCCTCCAATAGTGGGCCCTGATGCAGGTAGCCAATCGTGAGTCCTTTGCGGCACACGACGAAACCCGCGTCGCTGGTCAGCTCACCAGCGATGAGCTTGAGCAGCGTTGACTTGCCGCAGCCGTTGGGGCCGACCAGTCCAGTCACGCAGCCATCGTGGATCTCCCACGAGAGATCTTCAAAGACCGGCTCGGAAGTGTACGTTGCAGTCACGCGATCCAAATTCACGGCGATCATGGTCACACATCCATCAGGCAAACGTTTCCCAGTCCAGCTCCACGTATGGCACATCGTGCTCGATCTTGCGCTTGCGGTCTCTCATGAAACTCGCACACCACGGATCGAGGTCATCCAGATCCAGGCTGCGGTGGATGGCAGCGTACAGGTCGATCTCGCGCAGCTTCAGAAAGTGCGGGATCCCCCCAAGCCAGCGCGCATCAATCGTGTTCTCACGGCGATAGCCTTCCATAAGCTCCCTGAGGAAACGCCTGGCCCAGGCGAGGTCTTCCTCGCTCACGCAATCGTGGGAGATAGCGTAGAACAACGCCATCGCGATGTCATTGGCAAACCAACTGTACTGGCAATCATCAAAATCGAAGAGCGTGATCTGGCCTTCGTGGACGAAAAAGTTGCCGCCGTGCGCATCGACGTGTATCAGGCCGTAGGCGTCTCTGCCCTGAGGTAGCGTGTACAGATAATCCACCAGTTGGTTGTACTTATCGATGATGACCGTCTCCGCAGGCAGCAAGTACTCTTCCACAAAACCTCTTGCGTCTTCATACCACGTGTGCCGCCGGAAGCGCGGGTCGCTGGGCTCGAAATCCTTCGACAGCGCGTGCATCCGCCCCAAGATCTGACCCAGTTGAACTGGCAGACCGCTCCGCCAATCCTCTCTGGTGGGATGATCGCCCAGGGCCCACTCGAAGGACACGGCTGTGAAATAAGAGCCGTCCTCTACCGGAATCGGCTCCACCAGATTCCCGCGTTCGGAAAAAACCGCCCGCGCGGCCGGCACGCCGCCATCAACCAGGTAGTTGAGCCACTCCAACTCCCCCTGCGTCGCGTCCGACGTCCTGTGCAGGCTATGGGATATGCGAAGGACATAGCGCCCGCCGTCCTTCCTGTACCCGTAGATAAAGTTCTCAAAGCCATCCAGTAGCTGGATCTCGTCCCTGGCTACGTCGTACCGCGCCAGAGCTTCCTCCAAGATCGAATCGTTGTACAGGTCCCTGATGCGCCTATCCATGGTCAATCTCTCCTGCTGGACTTTGGCAAATCTGAGGCATTAGTGCCTCGTAACACCAACTTGACATGAGGGGCCACCCGCGGCATGCTTCTGGTGTCAGAGCCAGAACAGTCTAGGAGGTCCCCTCATGCCAGCTCATATT
>Ga0315545_1000713_pt1 | contig 34648 bp, 33 predicted proteins | sample SalMarSW160210MG_FD_203096 | JGI IMG/M metagenome (GOLD analysis project Ga0315545, IMG submission 203096) | Salt marsh sediment microbial communities from the Plum Island Ecosystem LTER, Massachusetts, United States - Salt Marsh Sediment SW1602-10 ...
GCTTATTCGTGTTGTATACCCCTTGTCTTTCCAGTCAAGTCCTATAAATTTCATAATACCTCCATTAGGGGGTTTTGATACCAGAATATCCTCGTATGGGCCCTTTGTGGGCAGATTACTATGGATCACTTGGTATCTTATGGGATGAAGAGAGGCATTCTAAATCAGACGTTCCAATCGTAAGGGGTTGGAGGCCTTCTCTTTGTCCCTTTGTTTAATTTTTTCAACATATTCATTGAATTATAATATCTATCCATAGTAATTCTACCTATATCAGGGATATTTGTTTATAGTATAACATACGAGGTGTTGGGATGGGGTTCTGTATTCTAGCTTCTGACTGCTGACTTCTTTTTTTATTTGACAAATATAGAAAAAAATATATATTGTTCTAGAAAAGGAGATTGATATAGATTTTCAAACTGTTTATTTAAAATTAGAGGAATTTTGGGCTAAGAAAGGTTGTACTATTGGATTTCCGTATACTTCCGAAGTCGGAGCCGGAACTTTCAATCCCTTAACTTTTTTCGGAGCTCTGGGAAGGAAACCTTTAAATGTAGCTTATATCGAAACTTCTAAAAGACCTAAAGATGGAAGATATGCGGACAATCCAAATCGGCTGCAACAATTTCAGCAGTATCAGGTAATTTTAAAACCTGCGCCTTTTGATGTCCAGGACCTATATCTTGAAAGCCTTAAATATCTCTCATTGGATATAAGTAAACATGATATTCGCTTTGTTGAAGACGATTGGGAATCTCCTACTCTTGGAGCATGGGGTTTAGGTTGGGAAGTCTGGCTGGATGGGCAGGAAATAACTCAATTCACTTATTTTCAGCAGGTGGGGGGGATAAACCTGAATCCTATTTGCGCGGAGCTGACTTATGGTCTGGAAAGAATCGCGATTCTTCTGTCAGGTGTCGATTCAGTTTTTAATTTACCATGGTCGAAAGACAAGACCTGGACTGATTTGAATAAGGAGCAGGAATACCAATTTTGTGTATATAATTTTGGCGAAGCAGATGTAAATTCTCTTTCTAAATATTTTGATGAGTATAGGGAAGAAGCCAAAAGATTAATTGCTAAAGATTTACTTTATCCAGGGTATGATTTTGTAATAAAGGCGTCCCATACATTCAATCTTCTTGATGCTCGTGGAGCTCTTTCTGTGGAGCAGAGGAACAATTATATACTTGAAATAAGAAAATTAGCAAATATGGCGGCTAAAAAATGGATCGAGATGTACTCATAGAGATCGGAACGGAAGAAATTCCGGCCGGATATTTAGAGAACGCGCTCTCTTCTTTCAAAAATAGTATTGAGACATTATTACTTTCTAGTAAAATTACTTATTCTGAAATAGAAACACTTTACACTCCGAGAAGGCTTACAATTATAGTAAAAAAAATCGCTGAAAAGCAGGGTAGAATTGTTACTAAAATAAAAGGACCTCCCGCAGCACTTGCTTATAAAGACGGTAAGCCTACGGAAATGGCAAGAGGATTTGCTGCCTCGAAGGGAATATCTGTTGATTCATTAAAGATCGAAAAGGTTAACGATAATGAATATGTTGTTGCGGAAATAGAAGAAGATATACGGAGTTCTGAAGAGGTCTTGGAAGAAAATTTGTTTTCTATGATTAAAAGTATAGAATTTCCTAAAAAGATGAAGTGGGAGGAAACCAATTTTCTTTTTGCAAGACCCATTAGATGGATTGTCGCAATGTTCGGTAATAAGATTATATCAGTTTCAATAGCAGGAATTAAGAGCTCAGATGTAACTTATGGCAATCGCTTGATTTCTAAAGGTGAAATGAAGGTGAATCCATCTAATTACAAAAAGAAACTTAAAGATGCATTCGTAATAGCGGATCCTAAGGAAAGAAAAACTCTTTTGGAAAATCTAATAAAAAAAGAGGCGAAGAAAATTAATGGAGTGCCTTATTTTTCACCCGAGCTTCTTGATGAAGTTTCGAACCTTATCGAATATCCTTTTGTAATTTTGGGTTCTTTCGATAAGAAATTTCTCAAATTGCCTGATAAAGTTGTGATTTCGGCAATGGAAACTCATCAGAGATATTTTTCGGTAAAGAAAAACTCGAAACTCATGCCGTATTTTATTTCAGGAATAAATAATAAACCAAATAAAGAAATAATTAAAGGCAATGAAAAGGTACTTACTGCAAGACTGGAAGATGCAAAATTTTACTGGGAAACAGATAGTAAAATATCAATAAAACAAAGATTGCCACAATTATCAGGTATAAAATGGCATAAAAATTTAGGAAATTTGTTAGAGAGAACCGAGAGGCTTGAAAAATTAAGTAAATGGATAGGGGAGAGAGTGGATAAGATTAACCTGAGTGTTGTAAAGGAAGGGGCAAAACTTTCCAAAGTTGACTTGACCACTTTAATGATACGCGATGGTAAAGAATTTACTAACCTTGAGGGTTATATCGGTTCTGAGTATGGTAGAGCGGAGGGCTTATCGGAAGAGGTTTGTAAGGTAATTGAAGAACATTATAAACCCAAAAATTTGGAAGATGGACTTCCCAGTTCAAAAGAAGCAGCGGTTGTATCTCTTGCGGACAGAATCGATCTCATCGTTGGAAGTTTTTTAGCCGGAGAAAAACCGACAGGTTCCAGGGACCCTTTTGGTTTGCGGCAGGCTATGACTGGTTTTATTAAAATATTATTAGAATTTGAATTTGCTTTTCCTCTGGATGAACTGATTAGAAAGAATCTTGAGTTGTTTTCTGCGGGAAAAAACAGGGAAATTTTTGAGGAAATAAAACGATTTATTTTAGAAAGAGAAGGAGGAAGCCTTCAGGGTAGAGACATTAGATACGATGTAGCAAATGCTGTACTTTCCGAAAAGTGGAATGTTTTTCTTGATTCTTACCTGGTAGCTAGAGCTATGATGGAAGTCAGAAAAGACGAGGTGGAATTTGAAAAAATTGTTATAGGTCAAAAAAGAGTTTCTAATATTTTAGAGGGCAAAAATCCGGGAAAAGTGAAAGAACCTCTTTTGAAAGAAAAAGAAGAAAAAGAATTATTCGAGAAGGCAAAAGAAATAGAGCCGGCTTTAAAAAAATTCATAGATAAAAGAGATTATATTAAAGGAATAAATCAGCTAAAGAAAATAAGACCTTATATAGATAACCTTTTTGACAATGTTTTAGTAATGACGGATGATGAAAAATTAAGGAATAACAGATTGGCTCTCCTTTATTATGTAAGAAGTTTATTCCATCTTTTCTGTGATTTTGAAGAAATAATTATTGATTGAAGAGTTAACCACAGAGAACACAGAGAAAAGCAAAACACACGGAGAGCACAGAGCCACACAACACCCAAATTTGTTTTTGTTTTAATTAAATCTCAACCCCAAGATCCCAAATTCTAAATCCAATTTATCGACTCGAAACACGAAACTCGTAACTTTAAATTACACGAATTGCGCAATTTGATATCTGAGTTACAAAAAGGGTGCAAGAACTCATCTTTAGGAGCGATGATGCTCACTTGACAAAGTTTAGAAAATCCGTATAATTTTTGTTAGCATATAATATATAAAGTCACCCAGAAATGCGAAATAAATGATAGAATAAATCTTTTTCTCAAGGTGAATGCCTTGAGTAATATTATAAATCAGGATTGAAAGGAGGAAAAAAATGAGGAAGTTAGTAGGAGTATTGTTAGTAGTTGTGTTTCTTCTTGGAGTCATCAGTTGTGCGAGCAATCAGGCAAAAGGTACTACTATTGGAGCTACAACTGGAGCGGTTGTCGGAGGTCTGATAGGTAAAAAGGCCGGGAATACAGTTTTAGGAGCTATATTAGGCGCAGTAGTCGGCGGTGCTGCAGGGAATTACATAGGCCGTTATATGGATAATCAGGCGGAAGAAATGAAAAAAGACATTGCTGGTGCAAAGATCGAGCGAGTTGGAGAAGGCATAAAAATTACCTTTGATTCCGGTTTATTATTTGACACGGGTAAGGCTACTTTGAAAGATGCGAGCAAGGAAAATTTGACGAATCTTGCCGAAATTCTCAATAAATACGAAAATACGAATATATTGCTGGAAGGGCATACAGATTCAGACGGTTCAGAAGAGTATAACCTTCAGTTATCTCGTTCGAGAGCTAACTCGGTTGCCAATTACCTGCAGAGTTTAAATGTAGATCCTACTCGTTTTACAATAATGGGTTATGGTGAATCGCAGCCAATTGCCAGCAACGAAACTGTTGAAGGTAAACAAATGAACCGCAGAGTTGAAGTCGCAATTTTCGCCAACGACAAACTTAAAAAAGTTGCTGAGAAAGAAGCAGCAGGTGGTTAACTAAATAATTTAGATTTGTTAGAGAAAAAAGAGGAGATTGTAACTATCTCCTCTTTTTTTATGATTTTAACGTATTCGCATTAGTTCATTTGTTTTTTAAGATATGTATTGACATAAGCAAAGAAAAACATAAGTTAGATATTAAGAGAGGTATCGGCTATGGGTAATGGAAAATTGAGTATTGTGATTGCATTTTGCTTCCTTCTGATTAATTGTGAAGAGTTAAAAGATATTCTGACAACGGTTTCCGGTAAAGTTTACGCGGATAACTGCAAAGTTGTAATAGCTGTTAAAGGCGATTTAGATTTATTTTACTATTTAGAAAATATTAGTGGAATAGATGAAGTATCTCTACGCGATCCTGATATCATCAGAGGTTTTGATATTGGTATAGATCCAGCAGATAGTTTGTATAATGTGACAATGCTGTCTTTTGGTCAGACGTATTTTTTCGCGGTGATAGATGACGGAGAAATTCCTGATGAACTCGATACTATGGATCATGTAGGATTTTACGGAGAAACAGATACTATTATATATGTTCCTGCTCCTTTTGATACAACAGTTGTATTTTCTTTTCCAAAAAATATGAATATCGAAGACGGAATAGATGAAAGTGATATCGACATCAAAAACTTTGTAGACTACAAGTGTTTCGAAAGTATCTATCAAATGATTAATCCATAAAAAGAAGTTAGAAGTTGGAAGTTAGTAGTTAGAATAAAATACAAAAAAAAATTTAGTATATTTTAGTGTGTTTGGTGGTTGAATAAGTTGTTTTTCTTTGTGTTCTTCGTGTCTTCGTGGCAATTTTTACGTGTTTTCTTTTTCGGAAAGGTAATAACTAAGGCGCGCCAATTCCGAAGAAAGATCGATATTTCTAATAATAAGATGGTTCGAAAAATTATTGAGCGAGGATAGATAGGAAGGCGTGAAATTCAACACGGCTTCTACACTAGACTTTTTTATTTCTTTTATTACGTTAACTACTTCCTCCGAAGGAACTGCAATTATTACTATTTTTATGTTTTCTTTTTTAACTTTCTGTTTAAAATTATTAATATCGTCAATTTTAATTCCCCTGATTTCACTACCTATTTTCCTTCTGTCTCTATCAAAAGCTAAAGCTATTTTAAACCCTTGAGTTTTAAACCCGTAAAAATTTAGAAGAGCCGAGCCAAGCTTACCGACCCCTATTAATGCCACTTTTATTTCTTTACTTGGGAAAGCGATTTGTTTTATTTCTTTAAGAACCTCTACAGTGTTATATCCTACACCGCGTTTTCCCATTGTTCCTATGTATGAGAAATCTTTTCTTACAAGAGTTGGTTTTATATTCAATCTGCTTGCAATGTCTTCTGAAGAGAAACTTTCTCTTTTTTCTTCACAGAAACCTTCAAGGCACCGCGCATATATATATAATCTTTTTATAACTTCGTCTGGTACTTCTGATTTATTCAAAGAATTTTACCTCACTTTGTGATTATAATAACAAAGGTTGCTTTTGTCAATATTGAAATCCCAGCCCACGGACACAACCCTTCCGCTATCCGCTACCCGCCGAGGCTGTGCCAAAAGTCCAAATTTAACGGATTTCTAAAAAATAAGCCTTTGAAAAACAAGAACTTAGTTTTCTGCAAATTGCGAAAAAGAGGGTTTTGGCACAGCCTTAGCCGAGAGCGATCAATAAAATTAAGCTTTTAGATAATGTGAGATTACTGATTTTTAGCTTAATTTTTTGCAATTCAAATAAATAAAAGCCCTTGAATATCCTGAAGAGAATATTATTTTATCGAAAGGAGGAAATATGTATGGAATAGAATATAAAGGAATTGTAATAAAGATTATAAAGGGAGATATCACAAAGCAAAGTACTGATGCTATTGTTAATGCCGCAAATAAAAAACTCTCACCCGGTGGGGGAGTAGCCGGCGCTATACATAGAGCAGCAGGTCCGGGACTATGGGAAGAGTGCAAAAAGATAGGAATTTGCGAAACCGGAGAAGCAGTTATTACCAGGGGATATAAGTTGCCGGCAAAATGGGTTATTCATACCGTTGGTCCTGTATGGGCTAATCGCGAAGAGGATAGCGAAATGCTTTCTTCTTCTTATAAGAATTCACTTGCTTTAGCGGATGATCATAATCTCCGATCTGTTTCTTTTCCCGCTATTTCCACTGGAGCTTTTGGCTATCCTCTGGAAGATGGTGCTGAAATTGCCCTTAAATCTGTATGCAAAGCAGCAGAAAGCCTTTCCTCGGTTAAATTAATACAGTTTATTCTCTATGACGAGAGGGCATATAACGTTTTCGAAAGCAAGCTAAAAAATTTAGAAGATAAGATTTAGAATACAACAAGAACTTGACATTTATGGACGGGGAAATATATTAAGCCAGAAATATGAAAGTATTTACGGCGGCGTAGCTCAGCTGGTCAGAGCAGTGGAATCATAATCCACGTGTCCGGGGTTCGAGTCCCTGCGCCGCTAATTTCTTTTAAGGTGTATATGAATTACAGAGAGTTTTATGAACTTGTCGGCAAATTATATCCGGAAGATGAAATAGTTTATTTAAGACCTAATCACAGAATTCGAGAGAAAATTATCAAAAAATACCTTAAAGAAGCAAAAGGTCTTATTATAGATGTAGGGTGCAGCTCCGGTAGATATTTAAATAACGGTGTAATAGGCGCAGATATATCGGTAGAAAAATTAAAAAAGGCGGAAAGCAAATTATTGGTCAATTTAGATGTCGAAGAAGATTTATGTTTTCCTGAGAATACTTTTGATTTTGTCTTGTTTTCGGAAATTCTCGAGCATTTAAGGAATCCCGCTAAAGCGTTAAAAAATATATTTAATATATTAAAACCCCGGGGCAAAATTCTTTTGACTACCCCGCATAAATTAAGTAAATCTATTGTATATGAGGGAATCGAACCGTTACGAGAATATGGAATAACCGAAGGAACTCACGGAAATAAGTATATTCATAGAAATTTTTCTAAAGAAGAGGTAGGAAATTTGTTATATAACGCCGGTTTTGAAACTCTAGAGTTATACTCGTTAGAAAACGAATTAAGAGGATGGGGAAAATTAATATTGCCATTCCAAAGATTTTCAAGATTTTATAAAATAATAGAAATTCCATATCTTAATTTTATATATGAATTTTTAAATCAAACAGGACTCATCAAATTACAAAAGGAAATTTTTAAAGAGGGTATGCGGTTGCTTGCTCTCGCCCGAAAACCTTGACAAATAAGAATATTAAATTACTTTTTCCGTATGAATAAAACGTTGCAAAAATTTATCAAAAGTTTTATCTCAAATCTATGCTGTTTAAAACCTTAAAGGAGGTTTAAAATGTTGTTTTTCTTGTTTGTTCTTTGTCTTATTGTTGGAATCGTAATGTTAGGTTCTCCCGAGATTAAAAAGAATCCACAGGGTAAATTGATTCCATTCGGCGTTATATTTTTATCTTTCATCTTTCTCGTTGCTTCCATGGTCCGTCTTATACCTCCCGGGAATGTCGGAGTAGTTATTGTTTTCGGTAAAGTCCAGGAAACAACATTGAAAAATGGTCTTCATTTAGTTAATCCTTTCGCGTCCATCGAGAAAATGAGCATTAGAACAGAAAGTTATACGATGAGTGGAATGATTAGTGAAGGTCAAGTCAGGGGAGATGATGCAATACAGGCTCTTACTTCGGAAGGCCTTATGGTTCGACTTGACGTAACAGTATGGTATAAATTAATGCCGGAAGGTGCCGCGGAAGTATATAATACACTGGGGACTCAATATGTAGACAAAATTGTACGACCGGCGGCGAGAACGTCTATACGTAATATTATTTCCAGTTATAAAGTTGAAGACATATACACTCAAAATAGAGAATCCGTTTCAATCCAAATTAGTGAAAATCTTAGAAACGCTGTAAAAGATAGAAAAGTAGAAATAGAGAGAGTCTTATTAAGAGATGTAAAATTACCTGATAAAGTACAAAATGAAATCAATGCTAAAATGGCGGCAAAACAAGAAGCAGAAAAAATGGAATTTGTTTTGGATAAGGAAAAAAGAGAGGCTGAGAGAAAAGCATTAGAAGCTCAAGGTATCTCCGATGCAAATAAGATTATTGCAAAGTCTCTTTCAGGGAGTTATTTACAGTGGTATTATATTAAGACTCTTCAGCAACTGGTTAATTCTCCCAACAATACTGTAATAGTAACTCCGTTCGATCAGAAATTAACACCGCTTTTGAATATACCGGCAGGAGGAAAATAATCGAATCTAAATTAGAAAAAATACTGGCACGGGTAGAAACAGTAATACCCGAAGAAGAACTTAAAGAAAAGCTTAAGAAAAAACGCCCTTTAAGAGTAAAATTGGGTATAGACCCAACCGCACCTGATATTCATCTCGGTTTTGCTGTTGTCTTAAGAAAACTAAAGGATTTTCAGGAACTTGGTCATAAGGCTGTTCTCGTTGTAGGAGATTTTACCGCCCAAATAGGAGATCCTTCGGGACGTTCAAAGACAAGACCATCATTGACAGAAGAAGACGTTAAGCGAAACATGAAAGATTATGAAAAGCAAATATTTAAAATTCTTGATAAAAAAAATACAGAGATAAAAAGAAACTCAAAATGGCTTTCAAAATTAACCCCAACCGAAATAGTTAAACTTACTTCGAAAATTACTATGGCAAAGATGATGGAAAGAGACGATTTCGCAAAGAGATTTAAGTGCGAAGAACCTATAGCACTGCATGAATTTCTTTATCCCATTTTTCAGGCTTATGATTCTGTTGCCGTAGAGGCCGATATAGAACTTGGAGGTACGGACCAGCACTGGAATCATCTTCTTGGAAGAGATATGCAGAGAAGTTTTGATATGGAACCTCAGGTGGTTATGCTAATGCCTATACTTGAGGGTTTAGACGGCACCAGAAAGATGAGCAAATCTTACGGGAATTATGTGGGAGTTACTGAATCTCCGAAAGAACAGTTTGGTAAATTGATGTCCATACCGGATAATTTAATATTGCGATATTTTAAATTATGCCTGGATTACGACGAAAATTCCTTGAAAGAAATAAAAAATAAACTGGAAGCTGGCGAAAATCCGAGAGATATAAAAATGGAACTCGCAGAGAAAGTTGTTTCTGTCTATCATGATAAAAAAGCAGGAGCAAAAGCAAAACAAGAATTTATAAAAGTATTCTCAAAAAATAAAGAACCTGAAGATATAGCGGAGTTAAAAATTAATAGGGGAGAAGTAATCTGGATAGTTGAACTACTTGAAAAAGCAAGATTTGTCAAATCTAGAGGAGAAGCCCGGAGATTAATAACAAGCGGAGCTCTTAAAATAGACGGAAAAAAGATAACCGACTTTACCTTAAACATTTCTTTTGATAAAGATACTGTTTTGAGAGTTGGGAAGCTCCGGTTTGTAAAAATTAAACCAGAATAAATTTTTTTAATTGAGGGTAATAAGGTAATGGCCCAAAAAAAGATAACAATTATAGTACCAGCCTTTAACGAAAAAGAAAATCTAAATCCTTTAATGCAGGAAATCGATTCTGTTGTGAAAAAAGATAATAGAACCTATGAAGTAATTATGATAGATGACGGCAGTGAGGACGGAACCTTTGAAGAAGGTAAAAAATTGATAGAAAAATACAAATATTTGAAAGTTTATAATCATCGTGCTAATCTCGGCAAAACAGAGGCAATTCTAACGGGATTCAGACATTCATCTGCACCCGTTCTGATAATTATGGATGCGGATCTTCAGTTTGACGCAAACGATATACCCAGATTAATCGAAGAGATTGAAAAAGGGTACGATATAGTCACAGGATGGAAACAGGGTGATTATCAGAAAAAATTTGTATCCGGAATTTATAATTTTCTCTCAAGATGCCTCTTCAGACTGCCGATACATGACCAGAACTCAATTAAAGCTTTACGCAGCAATGTCTTAGATGAAATAAATTTAAGAAAAGATTGGCATAGATATATAGTGGCTCTTGCTGTAAATAAGGGTTTTAAGGTTTCGGAAATAAAAGTCACCTTGAGAGATCGTAAGTTTGGAGAATCTAAATACACGGGCAAAGGAAGAGTTGTAATAGGCGTAATGGATCTTTTATCGGTCAAGATGCAAATTTCGCTTTTAAGAAAACCTTTTTTGTTTTTTGGTAGTTCAGGAACCATTCTCATTGTACTCGGTATAATCGCAGGTATCTATGGGATTATTCAACGTTTTGTTTATCATCACGGCTATAGACCTATCTTATATCTTGTTATTCTTTCGATAGTTTCGGGCCTGGTGCTTTTTACTGTGGGATTTATAACAGAAGCAGTTACTGCTTTGGATGAAAACGTAAAAAGACTGGAAAGGGAAATCTCCGAACGTGAATCTGAAAAAGAGACTACAGAAAACCAGGGATAATTTTAGTAAAAAACTGCGAAATCTTTTTGTTAAGAAAGATCCCGGGGCTTTGCTGGATATCGAGAATCTATTAATAGAATCGGATTTTGGTGTCGATACTGCTGTTTCGCTAACTAAAACTCTTGAAAAAACAAGTCCCGATAATTATCTTACTTCGCTTAAAAATGAACTTATAAACATACTTAAAAAACCAGTAAAAGAAGGAAATTCATATAAAGTACCTATTGTTGAGTTATATGTTGGGGTAAATGGAGTAGGGAAGACCACTACATTAGGTAAAAGAGGATGGACTCTCTCTAAAGAGAGCAAAAAAGTTCTTCTGGTTTCAGGAGATACTTTTAGGACCGGTGCTGTAGAACAGTTAAGTAAATGGGGACAGAGAATCAATTCGGACGTTATCCAATCCGACTACGGAGCCGACCCGGCTTCAGTGTGTTTTGACGCGGTAGACGCGGCAATAGCAAGAGGATCGGATTATGTTTTGATAGATACAGCCGGAAGGCTGCATACCCGAGACGATTTAATGGAAGAAATGAAAAAAATTAAGAAAGTTTTGAAAAAGAAACGAGAGGATTTACCACAGGAAACTATTTTAGTCGTAGACGGAACCACAGGTCAAAACGCGCTTACGCAGGCAAAACAGTTTAATGAATCGATTGGAATAACCGGAATTGCATTAACCAAACTTGATGGTACTGCTAAAGGCGGAATAGTTATTTCCATAGTTAATGAAATAGGTATTCCAGTAAAATATATCGGGATAGGAGAAGAGAAAGAAGATTTAATTCCTTTTTCTGCAGAGGATTTCGTGGAAGCAATTCTGGAAGAATAAGGGTTCCGAATGAATTCAAAAGAATATCTTGAAAAGGGAAATTTTAAAAATGTCATAAAAACAGGCAGAATAAGTGTTATGCCTGTTTGGTTCGATTCTATGGGCGCAAAATCCATGTGTACATATATAGAAACCCCGGAAATCAAAATCATTATTGACCCGGGATATGCTATTATGCAACATTCTTATCCTATGGAAGAAGAGGATAAGTTAGATTTCCTAAAAGCTGCTGAAGAAAGGGTGAAGCAGTATACAAAAAAAGCCGATATAGCAATAATAACTCATTTCCATTACGATCATTATAAAAGACCCATTGAATTTCCGGAAAGCTATGTAGATAAAATAACCTATATAAAGAATCCTAATGAATGGATAAATCATTCTCAGTGGAAAAGAGCCAGAACATTGTATCAGGATTTGATGAACGTGTTCAGTAACGTTTTTAAGATCGATGAATTTACAAAAGACCCGGAGAAAAAAAACTATCAAGACCCTTACAATAATTTAAGTTTAGTGCAAAAAAAAGACTTTGGTGAATATACAAGCAGACGCGAAGAGTTATTAAAAATGTGGAAAGCCAATATGTATAAAAGCGTCGAAGGTTGGATAAGTAAAGAATGGTTAACCGAATTAAAAATAGCGAGAACCAGCATAAATTTTATCCGTAAAAGAGAAATTAATTTTGGTAAGACTAGTATTTGGTTTCCGGGTACTTTATTTCATGGGATAGAATATGCGAAAACCGGTTGGGTAGAACCGGTAGTAGTGAAAAGGGACGATAAAATTGTGTTATTTTCATCAGATATTATGGGTCCCAATATAGAAGATTACGCACAGTGGATAATAAATGGGAATCCAAATGTAATAATATTAGATGGTCCCTCAACATACCTTTTGGGTTATATGTTTAATCAAGTTAACCTGGATAGGTGCATAGAAAATGCTTCAAGGATTGTAAGAGAAACGGACTTCGACATTATGATTTATGACCATCATTTACTCAGAGAAAGAAATTTTAGAAAACATATGGGAAACTTCTACGATATGGTTCAAGAAACGGGTAAAGCAGTTATTACTGCCGCCGAATGGTTCGATTTACCTCCTCTTGTGGATATAATTTGATGAATATTTTTAACTTAAAGTAGTACTATTTTTAAATATTAAATATAAAGAGGCTGAAAAATAAAAAAAATCTATAGTTGTGAAAACTTTTATGTTTGAAGGAGGAAAGGTATGGTTAATTTAGTAGTTCTTGCTCTTGTTATAGTTGGTATTATTTTCGTAATAGTTACCTACAACGCTTTTATACGCCTGAAAAATCTCTGTGATAATGCCTGGAGCGATGTCGATGTTCAACTAAAAAGGAGATACGACCTTATTCCCAATCTCGTTAGTACAGTTAAAGGTTATGCCAGTCATGAGAGAACGGTACTTGAAAACGTAACAAAAGCCAGAGCAGAAGCGACTGCGGCAAAAACCCCCGGGGAACAATCAAAAGCGGAAAATATGTTAACAGGAGCTCTTCGACAGCTCTTTGCAGTGGCTGAAAATTATCCTGAACTCAAGGCAAATACAAACTTTCTTGATTTGCAGAATAATTTATCGGAAATAGAAGGCGATATTCAAAACGCGAGAAGATATTATAACGCTGTTGTACGTGATAATAATATTAAGATTGAATCTTTTCCTTCTAACGTGATCGCTAATATTTTCAGCTTTAAAAAACGTGAATTCTTCGAAATGGCGGAAGGGGAGAGGGAAGTACCAAAAGTTGAGTTTTAATCATGTTATTTTTACTTTTAAGCTTATATATACAGCTATTCGACAGCGAAATAAAACTGAATTATGATGGTTCTTTAGATATCAAAGAAGTAATAACGGTAAATTTTGACGGTGGTTATCATCACGGAATATATAGGGATATTCCGCTTGAACTAAAAGGCATAGCGGGAAACTTTTCATTGGGCTTTAAAGTAAAGGAAGTCCTGATGGATGAAAAGGAAATACCCGTAAAAAAGAGCACAAGGCGTTACGGAGGAGGCAAGGATTTAAGACTCCGTATAGGAGACCCTGACAGGACGATTAGCGGGATTCATGTTTATACAATAGAATATTCAGCTGTGCTCGGTGCAAGATATTTTAAAGATTGGGACGAATTGTACTGGAATGTAACCGGAAACAGATGGGAAGATAAGATAGATTCTTTACAATGTACAGTAATATTTCCTTCGGAAATACAACTTTCGAACAAAGATATCAAATTATTTGTTGGCACATATGGTTCGGATAGAACAACCGAAAACTATACCTTAACCAGCCATGAACTGTCTTTTGGCACCGGTACATTGTATCCCGGTTACGGAGTTACAGCAGACATAAGATTTCCAAAAGGGTATCTTATCAAGCCTCCTTTTTCCACTACTGTCTTGCTTAAATTAAAAAGCTATTTAGGGCTTTTATTTATCCTTATTCTGCCTCTGTATACCTTTATTTTTCTATTTAAACGCTGGAAAAGAGAGGGAAAAGACTTACCAGTAGGTACAATTACGGTTAGATATAACCCTCCCAAGGACTTAACCGCAGCTGAGGTTGGAACTATTTTCGACCAGAGGGTAGATCCGGTTGACATAACATCTATCTTGTTTGATCTAGCGCGACTTGGTTATTTATCGATAGAGGAGATAGAAACCAACAAACTTTTATTTCTTAAAAAGAAGGATTATAAAATTAAGATATTGAAGGACATGGATTTAAGCGAGGAAAAGCATTTGAGAGAGTTTTTGCGCGGTTTGAAAGCAAAAGGGGGTAAAGAGTTCCTTATTTCGGAACTGAAAGGCGAATTTTACACGTATGTTAAGGATGTTGCCGAAGAAATATACGAATCCGTAAAGAAAAAAAAGTATTTCTACGGTAATCCAGATAAAGTTCGAAAAAAATACACTGGCTTTGGTGCTGCGGCTTTGTTTGTAGGTCTTTGGGCCACTCCTTTCGCATTTGGATTATTTGCCGGTATTGGGGCGTCCATTACGGTCGGAATTGCATTGAGCGGCTTAATAACGCTTTGTTTTGGCCCGGCTATGCCAAAGCGAACATACAAGGGGAGAGAGGTACTGACGGATATCTTTGGTTTTAAAGAATTTCTCATCAGGGTAGAGAAAGATAGACTAAAAAGGATGCTTGAGCAAAATCCTAAAATATTTTTTGATTTTTTATCGTATGCAATAGCCCTTGGCGTTGTAGATGAATGGGCTGAACGCTTCAGCGGGCTTCAAATTGAGTCACCTAATTGGTATACTGCGTACGGCGGCGTACGTGGACCTATTATGGCAAGCCATATTACAAACTCCATTGGCGATTCTATTGGAGCTTTTACTTCGGCCGCAAGTACGCCAAGAGGAAGTTCCAGCGGATTTTCGGGTGGAGGTGGCGGCGGATTCTCCGGTGGCGGAGGAGGTGGCGGCGGAGGCGGTGGTTGGTAGAGTCCACATAAGACTTTAGAAGCAAGGGACTTACAAGCTAAAACCATCCCTATTTTATATATCTATACAATGTCTGATAATATATATTATGTAAACTTATATATCGAGGAAGGCGAGAGGTTGGGTTTGTCTTTAGGTATGTCTCGAGTGTAGTAAACCGGGTCAAAAATTGATGTTTTTAGAGAGCTTTATGCGCATAAATGACAAAATTGTGTTTAGCTTCTTCCCTATTGGCATATTCATCGAGATCTATGTTAAACTCATTGTATCCCCTTAAGGGATAGTCCTCGGAAAATTTACTTGTATCTCCGAGCGAATATCCGTAAATCGCTTTAATGTTTCTAAAGCCCACTTCATGAAGCAGATTCTCTATTTCTTCTTTTGAGTAAAAACGTCGTAGAGTCTCAACTGTAGTCGACTTGCCGTTTTCGACAAATACCAGAGTTCTGTGCTCGAAAGTACCATCAAAAGACTTTTTACTACTAAGCTTGATAATTTTATTTTTTTCGAATTTGATTTCTCGCTCGATCCAGACGTTATCTGACGCGGGGTCCAAAAACATCAACGGATAAAACAAATCGATTATAACAAAAGAATCGTTGCTTATAGATAAGTATATGTTTTTCAAGAACTTACTCGGTTTATCTAAAATATAATTAAAGGTATAGTAAGTTATGAAAACCTTATCGAAATCCTTTTTTAATGGTTCTATGGAGAAATCATGTTTTTCCAGAGATAAGTTATTGGTATTTATATACTTCATAAGTTTAGTCTGGGCAATTGCAAGCATTTCCTCTGAGATGTCGACTCCTGTAATATTTTTTAAGCCGTTTTCTAGCAGGTACTTAATAACTCTTCCTGTCCCACACCCTACTTCGATGATCTTATCTTTTCTATCGCAAAAAGATTTGTATAGGCTTAGGTCGTCCTTAAAATCGTTTACGTAGGCGTCGTAATATTTTGCGAATTCATTATATGCTTTAGCTATATTAGTATCATTCATTTAGTTTAAATTTAATGATAAATCCTGTAAAATCAATACCTGAATTACATTAGTTTCGGGTTTAAAGTTTCGAGTTAAAAAACAGCAAATATATTAATACAAAAGAACCCTTGACATCTGCCCCACTTTTTGGTTATAATATAAATATAGGAGCATTGTGAGCCTTATGGATTTTATTATGTATATTTGGGATATAATTTGCTATATATTACTGGCCTTATTTGTAATATTCATGATTGCTGATTGGCTATTTGAAAAGTACGACATAAGAAAAAATAAAGAAGAAGATCAAAGAAGGAAATTCTATGAACGATGGAGAACAATCAGAAAACATTTTTAACTAATTTAATATTTAATTGGTGAAAACCTATGTTATGGCTTGGGGCTGGTTTACTTATCATTGTATTAATAATAAGAACATACCTCGCCTACTATTATTTTCACCCGTGTGGTTTTTTTTGGGTAAGTCCTCACATTTTAAGTAGTGTAACCAAACGACTTGTCTTTGCAGCTATTTGGCTGGTGTTATTAGCCGTTTCTGAGATTATATTCTTTGTTAGAGGAGGCTGGATTTGGGGTATAGGAGGACTAATATTTATCTTCATTGTTGGGCCTAACCTTTTTGCCCCCATATTATTACGTATCCTTCACCACTTTGGATTTGTCTTGTTAGTGTTTTTGTTGTTTAGTTAAAAGAAATAAATCAGCTTTTTCTTAGAGATCAAAGTACGAAGGAATACTTGGATCTCTTTTGCAACCAATCAATATGATCTTCATAAAGATCCAGGTACCTATAAACATCATATGCGAAATAATAGGAATACGTGCAAATAAATGGGGTGCAATATATATGATTATTACAGTCCAAAGTAAATTTAATTTATTCCAACCAAAAAGTAAAAACAAAACTAAAGTTATCCATAATAGAAATGTTTGTATCGCAATAGCCTGAGTAAAATTGTAACCGCTTTTAACAGAAGCTCTGGCTCCCCAGGCTAGAAAAATTGCTAAACTAGCTAAAAAACCCCAAACTATCCATTCTAATATTTGCATTTCTTATTTAAAAAATTTTAATAATTTATACTAAAAAAGTCAACACTTTTCCCATATTCTTTATCCTAAATATCAAGGTACAAAACCTTGACATGATACATAATTAATTTAAATTTTAAAAAATATGGCTAAAAAAGGCAAAACAAAGAAAAAAGACGAGCCAAAAGGCGTTAGAAAATTTGTATGGTCAGGAAGAGATTGGCAATGGTTGGTACTAGTTATTTTAACAATAATTGGAATAGCTATTACAACTATTACTTTATGTACTAGCAAAAAATTTCCAAAATTAGATTTGGAGCTTAAAAAAGCTACTGAACCAGGGAAAGAAGTATGTTTGTTATTGGTAAACACGGGTGAGGTATCTGCCAGTCAAGTAAAAGTCAAAATTTATATGCCAAAAAATATAGGTAACTGGTCTAGTTATGCTGCCTTTGTGAAGACAATAAAAGAAGAGGATACCTTATTAATAGCAGACTATAAAGGAAAAACAATACTCCCTTCATATAAAACCGAAAACAAATATCCAATAGAAATTTATAACATAAATAAAAACGAATTTAAAAAAGCAAACAGATCTTTAAAATGTATAATAGAATGTAAAGAAACAGATCCAGTGGAAAAAATCATATCGATTGACGATATATTTACGGCTAAATAAAACCACAAGTAATTACATTAAAGAAGATTCGTGTGATTTGTGTACTTTATGGTCAACTCTAGGATTTTGGATTTTGGGGTGGGTCGGGGGGGTTAGTCAAAAAAACAAAAAAAATCCTGAAAACCTGCGTTTATCTGCGTCCTATTACTTCTAAATAACTATATTAAGAAGCCTATCCTTAACAAAAATAATTTTTTTAGGCTTGGCTGTATCCAAAAATCGACTTACGTTATTTATTTCCTTAGCCAATTTTAAGGCTTCATCCTTTTCTATGCCTTTATTCGCGTCTATTCTTGCCCGGAGTTTCCCGTTTACCTGAACGATTAGCGTATATTTCTCTTCTACAATGCCTTCAGGATCGTATTTTGGCCACTCTTCGAAGAAAACGGTATCTTTGCTGCCGAATTTACTGTACATTTCCTCTGATATAAAGGGCGCGATGGGCGCAAGAAGCAAAAATAGGCGTCTTAAAGCGTACTGAGAAAGTTTATCTTTTTTCTTATAGTCGGAAATACTGTTTAAGAATTCCATTAAGGCTGCAATCGCAGTATTATAGCTGAACCTCTCGATATCTTCGGATACTTTCTTCGTAGTTTTTTCTGTCTCTCTGTAGAGATCCTCTTCCCTATCGGAATCACTTAATTGTATACCGTCTTTACCCAGCTGTTCAGATCCAAGTTCATAAAGTCTTGTTAAAAACCTTGTAGAACCTTTGATATTTTCTTCTTTCCAATCAATATCGTTCTCCGGAGGACCGAAGAAGAACATTGCGATGCGGGCGGCATCGATTCCCACTTTTGCTATCAAGCTTTCCGGATCCACAACATTGCCCTTGGATTTCGACATCACATCGCCTTTCTCGTCTCTTACCATACCCTGGTTGAAAAGACGTATAGCTGGCTCTTTAACAGGCGAATATCCGATTTTATGTAAAAACTTGGTAAAAAAGCGTATATATATAAGGTGTCCTGTAGCATGCTCGGCCCCACCTATATACAAGTCAATTGGCAACCATTTTTCTGCTTCTCTTTTATCAAAAATTTCCGTTTCGTTTTTAGGATCAAGATAACGAAAATGATACCAGGCGGAATCGACAAAGGTGTCAACCGTATCCGGATCTCTCTTTGCATCTCCCCCACATTTAGGGCATTCTACCTTTACAAAGGCAGGATGACCAGCAAGCGGAGAACGAGCTTTAGGAATAAAGTCGACCTCATCCGGCGGCGGCAAAAGAACAGGCAGGTCAACTTCCGGAACCGGAACCACTCCACATTTATCACAACGAATCATAGGAATCGGAGCACCCCAATAACGCTGCCTGGAAATCAACCAATCTTTCAAGCGATAGTTTACAGAAGGATTTCCAAGTCCTTTTTCTTCAAGGTGATGAGTTATCTTACTTAAAGCTTTATCTGACGGCATTCCGTCGAATTTTCCGGAGTTAACCATTATTCCGGGTTCGATGTATGCGGCATCGGCAAGGGGGCTTTCTCCTCTTATTACTTCTTTTATTGGCAGATTGTATTTTTTTGCAAATTCGTAATCTCTCTGGTCGTGGGCTGGCACACACATAATAAGCCCTGTGCCGTAGGAGCCAAGTACAAAATCGGCTACATACACGGGTAATTTTTCACCGGTTAAAGGGTGTATAACCTTGAGTCCTGTATCTGCGCCTGTTTTTTCTCTATCTTCTCTCGTTCGTTCGATATTACTTAAAAGCAATGAATCGTGAATATATTTCTTTACATTTTCATTGGTTTCGGCGATTTTCTCTGCTAACTGGCTTTCCGGTGAAATACACATAAAGGTCACACCGTAAATTGTATCCGGTCTTGTCGTGAAAATATTGAATTCTTCCCCGCTTTCCAGTTTAAATCTTATTTCCGCGCCTTCTCTCCTCCCTATCCAGTTTCTCTGCATTTCTTTTATGTTTTCCGGCCAATATTCTAATGTTTCAATATCCTGATAGAGTTCTTCTGCGTATTCTGTGATTCGTACAAACCATTGTTTTAATTTTCTTTTTTCTATTTCCGATTCGCATCTCCAGCACTTACCGCTTTCAACCTGTTCATTAGCAAGAACCGTTTTGCAACCAGGGCACCAGTTTACGTATGATTCATCCTGGTATAAAAGGTTATTCTTGTACAGCTGGACCAGCAGCCACTGTGTCCATTTGTAATATTCGGGATCAGAAGTCGCTACTTCTCTTTCCCAATCATAGCTAAGGCCCAAATTTTTTATTGTTTTTCTGGCAGTTTTCATATTATTGTAAGTCCATTCCTTGGGATTTAAATTCTTTTTTATGGCTGCTTCTTCAGCCGGGAGTCCGAAGGCATCCCAACCAAATGGGTGCAGGATATCTTTTTTTCTCATCTTCTCCCACCGCCATTTTAAATCTCCGAAACAGTAATTTCTAAAATGCCCCATATGTATGTTACCGGAAGTATATGGCCACATTTCCATAATAAAATACTTATTTCTCGGATTCTCGGGAGTATTAAATAATCTTAAGTCTTCCCATTTTTTGCGCCATCTGGCTTCTATTTCTTTGAAAGAATACATTTAAATTTATGATAATTTACGATCTTTTTATTGTATTTTTATTTTTTGTCTTTTAATTTTTCGATTTGCTGCTCAAGCTTCATCAGTTCCTTTCTTCTTGTTTCTACTTTTCCCGATAAGGTTATTTCTTCTCTTCTTTTAGCAACTATACGCTGGGTCAACTCTAGTTCTTCCTTTTTCTTAGCACCTTTCTTGCTGCTTTCTCCTAATAGTTTATCAAAAAGAAGATCTTCTTCTGATCTTTCTTCTTCCTCCTTTGTCTCTACTGTCGTTACTGCCTCTGCTATTTCTAATTCTGCTTTAGAGGGCATAGTTATTTTTTTAGTTTTAAGAAGCTCTATTTCTTTCTCCAAATCTTTTTGTTCTTTTTGTTTTTTAGCAACTTCTTCCATAACATTTTCTTTAGTCGTTTCTAATTGCTTGATTTCTTCTTTTAGAAGTTGTATTTTGTTTTGAAATTCGGGACTACCTCCTTCGAGAGATTCTGCCTTGACTCGCGATCCTCGGGCCGGTTTGCTCAAAATACTCCCTAAAAAGGCAAAAATTACAAAAGAAACAGCAGGGACCATTAAATGTTTAATTTTTAATATCTCTTTAATCTTCATTGTAAGATTTCCAATTGAAGAAGCTCCTTTTGCTACAGGTACTTTTGCTAAAAAATAAATGTCTGCTATATCTCTTTCTTGATATTTAACGGGCAAAGAGAAATAGAATCTGTCGCTTTTATTTTTACCTTTTTCTTCTTCAATCCAGCCGCCTTCCATTTTTTTACCTATATTCGAATTATTAATATCCCATATAACTGTTTTATCTTCAGAGAGAATGGTTAAATTAAAAATACTTTCTTTTTTTGTAACTTTATTGAAGTAATCTTTTATTCCCGAGCTGCTTCTCTCATCAACGAAGCTTCTTATGTCATTAGAAGACGCGAGAACATGGCCGTAATATTGCCATCCTGTATTAGAAAATTCTTTGGGATTCGGTTCGTTCTGTATTATGAGATACAAATATCCGTTTATCTCTTTATTGCTTGAAGTAATATCGATCTTAACTGTAGATTGGAAATCCTTTATAAAGAAATTTTTATTATCTTTTTGTTCATTCCACCCTGCGTATTCTGTTCCCGCTCTTTTTGTACCATTTGTCCAGAATATTGTTCCATTTTTTTCCGTGATTATTATTTCAGGCTTATTAGAGAGATTTATATCCTCCATCGTTTTTCTGAAAAACATCGATATAAAAAAATCATCTTCCATTGCAAAAGCTTCGTTAATATTTTGTGCTAAAATATTACCGAAAGAAATCCAACCATTAATTCCATCGGTATAGCTTAAAGAACTCGATTCTTGTGAAGTAAGTTCTTCTTCGGGAATAGTTACATAAATAGTACCAAGAGGAATAATAAAACCCAACAGCCCAAAAATTAAAGCATTTTTGAACATCACTCCTCCTCAACTAATTAGGGGAAACAATGTAAAGATAGTAAACTACAGCGCTAATAACCCCTAAAAATCTTGCGAAATCGTATACTCTTGACGGAAAAGATTGATTCACATATACTAAATCGCCTGATTCTAGAATAGGAGGATTTTTCTTTTTTGCACTCAGGTAATCATTAACATTAAAAAAAGAAACTTCTTTCTCTTTGATTGCCCTTACCAGCTTTACACAAGAAAGATCAGATCTGGAACTAGGACCTCCCGCAAAAGATATGGCTTCTACGAGAGTTGTAGAAGGAGTAACATAGTAAATACCGGGACTCCTAACTTCTCCCCATACCTGGATTCTGATAGATCCACCTTCTGTTAAAAATTGGGTCTGAGGGTAACCCATAATTAAAAATCCAATTAAAAATATCATAATGGAATAATATTAAGCCTTTTTTCTTTATTGTCAAGTATTCTTTTTATTCCTTGTCTTTTAAACATATCATCTCAATTTCGTCAATCTTAATAAGAATGAAATTTTCTTCTCTTTCCGCTCCGTTTCTGAATCTCACTACAGCATCCGTCACAGGAAGGAAACCCGATTGTCTGGATAGAGCTTGGAGAGAATCAGTAAGTCTCGCATGGACAGGAATATGTACATGTCCGTTTATTCTATAGTGGCTTGTATATAAGTCTACACTCTTTTTTTCCTTTTCTATTTTCATTGCCATTAACTCGCCTCCTTTACTAATTGGTTCAATTCAAGCATAAAAACCCTCATGATATCCTTTTCTTTTACGACTGCGACTTTTTTCCCTTTTTTAAATATAACCGCCGAATGTTTTCCTCCTGCGATTCCGACATCCGCCTCTTTTGCTTCTCCGGGTCCATTTACAGAACAACCCATTACCGCAATCGTTATCGGTGAATCAATTGTCTTTATCTCGTTTTCTATTTTTTTTAGAAAACCTTCCAGGTCGAATTGTAATCTTCCGCAAGTTGGACAGGATATTAGTCTCGGTCCAAGTTTCCGTAAGTTAAGAGAAGAAAGAATATTGCGGGCTGCTTGTATCTCATTTGAAGGGTCTCCCGTAAGCGAAACTCTAATAGTATCACCTATTCCTTCTTCCAATAATATTCCAGTACCGACCGCAGAGTATACTTCTCCTCTGCCTCCCGGTGGACCCGCTTCTGTAACTCCTATGTGAAGAGGATAGTTATATTTACTTGAGAAAATCCGATTGGCATCGATCATTGTTCTAACATCGGAAGACTTTATTGAAACTACAATAGAATCAAATTTTAAATCTTCAAGTATCTTTATCTCATCTGTTACTGATTCCACAAGAGCTTCCGGTTTTATTCCTCCAAATTTCTTTATATATTCTTTCCCGAGAGAGCCTGCATTAGCCCCTACTCTTATAGGAATTTGTTTGTCTTTGCAAATTTTGATAATTTCTTCAACTTTCCATCTCTCTCCGATATTTCCCGGATTTATTCTTATCTTATCGGCTCCTTGCCGGGCCGACTCGATTGCAAGGGCATAATCGTAATGAATGTCGGCAACTAAAGGAATGTTTATCTTTTTCTTTATCTTTTTAATATTTCTGGCTGCATCAATATCGGGAACTGCAACCCTTATAATCTCACAACCTTCTCTTTCCAGTTGTTTAATTTGATTGATTGTCTTCCTTTTACTGCGGGTATCGGTATTAGTCATAGATTGAATTGCAATTGGATTATCGCCGCCAATTTTAACCGAACCAATTTTTACAACCTTAGTTTTTTTTCTTTTGTATTTTTTCAATTATCTCCGCCTTTAAATTTTCTTTACTTTTGAAGATTTTTACCTTTGGAAGCCCTTTTATAAAAGTGATTTGACGATCCGCATATTTCTTTGTTTCTGTTATGACCGATTCTCTGACTTCCTCTAGACTCCCACCGTTTTTGTTTAATAAATATTTTGAAACTTGTTCGTATCCGATTGAAGTAAACGAATAAAGAGATGGGTTAAATCCTTTCTCGAGTAGAGCTTTAACTTCTTGGACGAAACCATCTTCAAACATTTTCTTAACTCTATTTTCAATCCTATCGCGTAACTCTTTTTTCTTCATCAAAAGGGAAAATACTTCTACAGGTATTCTATTTTTATTTCCCCTTCTCCAGAACTCGGTTAACGTAATACCACTTGCCCTATAAATTTCTATTGCTCTCCCAATTCGCTGTTTATCGTTAGAGTGAAGCCTCATTGCAGACCCGGGATCTATTTTCTCCAATTCTTTATACATCTCCAAAGAACCCTTTTCTTCTATTTCACTGCGAACATCATTACGTATTTTAGCAGGAATTTCCGGTTCTTCAAACATGCCTTCAATAAGGGACCTGATATAAAATATTGTTCCTCCACAAATTATCGGGATATGATTTCTTTTTCTTATCTCCCCCACTTCTCTTCTGCAGTCGCATAAAAATTCATAAGCCGAATATCCTTCGTCAGGTTCTTTTATATCTATCAAATGATGCGGTACGGAACTTATTTCTTTGGGGGTTACCTTTGCGGTTCCTATATCCATTCCTCTGTAAATTTGCCTGGAATCCGCAGAGATTACTTCTATAGGATAAATTTTACCCAATTCAATACAGATAGAAGTTTTACCCACAGCTGTTGGACCTATTATTGTTAATACTTTCTTCATCGTAAGAGTTTATTTTCGATGTCTTTAAGAGATATCTCAAAAAGAACAGGTCTTCCATGAGGGCATCTAAAAGGTGTGTCTGTGGAAAATAAAAGGTTTACAAGGTTTTCCATCTCTTCAATAGAGAGTGATTCTCCGGCTTTTATTGCGAGGTGACAACTTATTGATTTTAATAACCCGTCAATTGAGGTTTCCCTTTCTTCCGAAAGGTCTTCTAATATACCTCTTATTTTCTCTTCATTTATTTCCGTAATTACGGAAGGAACTCCTTCCCACATAACAGTATTTCCGGAGAAAACCCTGAAAGCGAATCCCAGTTTTTTCAAATCGTTTTTCAACTCTTCAAGTTTTAATATTTCAAGAGGAGTGTGTTTAATCTGAATCGGAAACAATAAACTCTGTGTGTTAAAAGTATTATTATTCTTGAAATTATCATAGAGAATTCTTTCATGAGCCGCGTGTTGGTCAATTATAACAAGACCGTTATTTGTCTGAGCCACAATATAGGAACTGTGCAATTGCCAGAATTTGCTCTTACTATCACCTTCAAACAGAAAATCCTTCTGAAATGAAAAAAGTTCTCTTCTGTAATTGCTGTCAACGCCTATCGTTTCGTTTAGGGTCCTTTTTAACGTCGACATAACAAGCTGTTCTCTTTGAAATTTCACTTCTTTCTTAGTTGGATGTACATTTACGTCGACTAAATCAGCTGGAATATCTAAAAATAAAATAAAGGACGGGTTTTCATCTGTAAACGGAGTATAAAAATCCTTTATTAATTTAAAAATTTTACCATCCCATACATTTCTTTTGTTGACAAATAAATAGTATTTCTTCTGTGAAGGTAGTTCCGGACGCTGTATCCAGCCGCTAATTCTAATATTGTCCTCTGCATTTTCAAATTCGACTGGCAGGAGAGACGAAAGAAAATTCCCGTCCAGAATAGACAATATTCGGTCATCCGAAGTCGTTGAGGGAATATCGATAACTTTTTTTCCGTTATGTGTTAACAGAAAAGAGATTTCGGGATAGCAAATACATTTAGGTATAATTTCTCCCAGAATTTTTCTTAACTCAGCATTTGAAGAATGCAAAAATTTCCTTCTTGCCGGATAATTATTAAACAAAAATTTTACTATAACCGATGTCCCGCGCTGCCTCTGCCTTGGCTTTTCCTCTTTTATTTCTCCGTTGAATACTTTTATATACCTGCCCATATCACTATTTGAGGATTTAGAAAGTATCTCTACCTGAGAAACGGCACCGATTGAAGCAAGAGCCTCTCCCCTGAAGCCAAGCGAATATATTAAGTCAAGATCTTCCAAACGGCTAATTTTACTGGTGGAATATCTTTTTGAAACTAACTTAAGATCATCAGAATGAATTCCTGTACCGTTGTCAGATACGGCAATAAGTCTTTTTCCTCCGTCTTCTACATCTATAGTAATCTGAGAAGACTCGGCATCTATGGCATTCTCTACCAATTCCTTAACACAAGAAAAAGGGCCTTCGACAACTTCTCCGGCTGCGATTTTACTTTTTACATTATCGGGTAATTCTAAAATTCTTCTATCGGTTTCCATTATCCTTTAATAACGGCAAGAGGAATCATTCTTATCACCTTTTTCGAAATACCTACCCTTGAGACAACATCTACTACTTCGTCTATATCCTTATAAGCCTCAGGTGCTTCTTCTCTAATTGTCTTAATCGATTTTGCCCTAACGTAAATTCCTTTTTTCTTAAGTTCGCCAGTAATATTTCTTCCTCCGGTTACATGCATTGCTTTTTTTCTGGAAAGAACTCTTCCTGCTCCATGACAGGTAGAACCAAAGGTTTCATCCATTGCTTTTTGGGTTCCAAGCAAAATATAAGATGCCGTGCCCATATCTCCGGGGATTAAAACCGGCTGTCCAAATTCAGTGTATTTTTTTGGAATATCAGGATGTTTTGGAGGAAATGCTCTGGTAGCACCTTTTCTGTGAACGCATAATTGCTTTCTTTTTCCCTCAACTACGTGTTCTTCGACTTTTGCAATATTGTGGGCTACATCATATATTAGATTCATTCCAAGTGATTCTGAAGATTTTCCAAAAACTTCAGTAAAACTTTCTCTTACCCGGGATAAAATAATCTGCCGGTTTGCCCACGCGAAATTTGCCGCCGCTCTCATACAGGAAAGATAATCCTGTCCTTCTTTTGAGCTAAACGGAGCACAAATAAGCTGTTCGTCCGGTATATCTATGTTGAATTTATTTTTAACGCTTCTAAGATTTTTTACCCAATCACTACAGACTTGATGCCCAAAGCCTCTGGAACCTGTATGAATCATTACGGTTACGGAATCCGGTTCAAGTCCAAGCATTTTAGCAGCTTTTTCATCGAAAATTTCCGAGACTTTTTGTATTTCAATAAAGTGATTACCCGAGCCAAGCGTTCCAAGCTGCTGCTGCCCACGCTCCAATGCTCTATTGGAAACAATCTCGGGGTCTACACCATCAAGCTGACCATTTTCTTCGGTATATTCTAGGTCCTCCTCTAAGCCGAAACCGTTCTTCACAGCCCAGGATGAACCTTCCTTAAGTACGCTTTTAAGCGTAGAAAAAGAAACGTTAATATCACTCTTTGAACCTACTCCGCATGGTATTCTTGAGTAAATTTTGTTGATAAGAAGTTCTTTGGTCCCATTCAATTCGGAGCTTTTTAAATTTGTTCTTATGACTCTGACCCCGCAATTGATGTCATATCCAACTCCGCCGGGTGAAATTACTCCTTTTTCAGTATCCATTGCAGCAACCCCGCCAATCGGAAATCCGTATCCCCAGTGAATATCGGGCATTGCGAGTGAATATTTCTGTATACCGGGTAAATGAGCAACGTTACGCACCTGTTCAATCGAATTATCTGACTGCATAGCTTCGTATAATTTATCGGATGCATAAATAATTCCGGGTACTCTCATTTTCCCCTGTTTTTCTATTAACCACTTACAATCCCCTATCTTTTTCATTGTTTATTAATATAGACTCTTTATTTTTTATTTCAAGTACCCCCTACCCCACTAAAGAAAAACTATCTTAACCACAGAGATCACAGAGAAAAAAAAGAACGCACAGAGAGCACAAAGAAAAACAACAAAAAATATATATCTGTTTAAAACCCATCCCAACACCAAAACAATCTCACACAAAAGCACTAAGGCACAAAGATTTTTATTTTCGCTGCCGTTGGCTGTAAGCAGTAAGCCGATAGCCCTTTCTGACCCAGTACCTAATATGTTGACAAAAATGAGATTTTTATTAAAATTTCCACATAATAAAGGAGGTCATTGATGGCAGATAAGAAAGCAGACCTGGCAGGTCCGGGTATCAGTACATATGAAGAGATAGATAAAATTCTTCCCCACGATTATAAAGCGTTGTTAGCTCACAAAGATAGGATGAAAGCGCTTTACAAGATAAAAAACTTTATTGAAGAAAACCTGTGTAAGGAACTCAACCTTTTTATGGTTCAGGTTCCGCTTATCGTAACCAAGGACAGCGGTCTAAATGATTATCTCGACCGGGACGGTTCACGTACACCCGTTGAATTTCCCTGTGGACTTGGTCTTGAAAAAAGAATCGAGGCCCAAGTAGTTCAGGCAGCTACAAAGTGGAAAAGGATGGCATTGAAGCAATTCGGTTGCGAAGTGGGTGAAGGTATCTGTACGGATATGAGGGCAGTAAGAAAGGACTATTTCCTCGACCATGACCATAGCGCCTACGTCGACCAGTGGGATTGGGAACGAGCTATCACTAAAGATATGCGTAATCTGGATTTTCTGCGGGATATTGTTGAGAAAATATGGACAGTCATCTATGAGGCCAGTCAGATGGTCAAAAAAGACTTCCCTGCACTCAATACCGATAAATATCCGGATATACCGAAAAAATTAAAATTTTTCCACGCAGAGGAAATCCTGGAACGTTATCCGGATTTCACCCGAAAACAGCGAGAAACAAAAATAGTTCAGGAAGTGCATCCGGCGATCTTTATCATCGGTGTCGGCTATGTCCTGGAAGACGGTTATCCCCATGAGATGCGAGCAGCGGATTATGATGACTGGATTACGCCAACTATCAAAAAAAACGGAAAGCAATTTCATGGACTAAACGGCGATATTCTGGTTTGGAATCCGGTAACTAAGCGACGTCACGAACTTACATCAATGGGTATACGTGTTACTAAAGAAACTCTGGTGCAGCAGCTCAGAGAGTCCGGGCAGGAAGATTTTCTACAGTTGCCCTATCACCAGGCTATTCTTAATGATGAGATACCATTAAGTATCGGAGGCGGCATCGGTCAGTCACGAACATATATGTATCTATTAAGAACCGCTCACATTGGTGAGGTTAGCACTACGGTTTGGCCTGATATTCTTAAGTCAATTTGTAAGAGAAAAAATATTCATATATTGGAATAAGAGTGAAAATATAGTTGGTGTGTGGGTGGGTTGGTGCGTTGGTGCGTAAAAAAAACAGACCAACAGTTGTGACCTCTGTGTTCTCAGTGATTCATTCCTTCTTAGCTGTAGGGATGGGTATTGTAAAAACACAAATGTTTTTTCCTTTGTGTACTTTGTGTTCTTTTTTTCTTTGTGTTCTCTGTGGTAAAGTCTCTATATTGTGGTTAAAAATCCGACGTTGACAAAAATTGCGTTTTTATTGCAATTAGTGAAGAACCGCTATGAAAGAATATGTTGACAAGTATGGAATTTTGGTTACTATTTTAGTACAGGTGCTATGGAGTGTAACATTATGAAGAAAATGACTAAAAAATTGGCTTTCCCGGTGATAGGATTATTATCTCTCATCTGGTTTGTAATCCGCGTAATTCCAAAGCCGAGTAGAGCAAGATATCCATGTATGCGGGTCGCAGCACCAATTGCGTCAACTTTTGTCGTTTATTTATTGGGACTCTTTTCTTCTTTGCTGGTGTTTAAGAAAGCGAAACAATACCTGTATAAATCGAAATATATTTTATTATCGATCTCATTACTGCTGTCTTCGATCCTATTTATATCTACGTTTCTAAAAACAAACGAAAAAGTGTATGCAAGCTTTAGATCTTCTGTTTTAGAGGGTTCAAATCAGCCAATGGGTGAAGGAAAAGGGATAAATTCCGGTCGTGTTGTCTGGATTTGGAATCCTGATGCGACAGACGAAACTTGTACCAATAGCTCGGGTGATTATTGGTACCAAGAAGATAATACGAATCAAGAAGTTGTTGATGCTATGTTATCCGATGCGTTAAGAATGTTAACAGGCGAAGAAACTGATTCCGCAGCATGGAACGTGATATTTCGTTACTATAATCAAACTCACAAAAAAGGAGATATTGGCTACGTGTCTGGCGAGAAAATTGTTATTAAAATTAACTTAAATACCTCGGCTTCTTATGGTGATAACACTGTTGACACATCACCTCAAATTGTAAATGCCGTTTTGAATCAATTGATAAATATAGTAGGAGTCGCCGAGGAAGATATTAGTATCGGCGATCCGGGAAGAAATTTTACGGATTTATACTGGGATTCATGCCATTCCGTTTTTCCTAACGTGAAATACTGGGGAACTAATGCTGGTCGAACGCCAATAGTACCATCAGATACTTTTGAAATGTTTACCAGTGATGGTAATGTACAGGATTATCTGCCGCAATGTTACCTGGATGCAGCTTATATGATTAATATACCGGTATTCAAAAAACATCACAGAGCAGGTATATCTCTTTCAAGTAAAAATCATTTCGGAACATTCGTAGCGTTTAACGGAAATGCCAACCATTGGCATTATAGTCTACCCTGTACTGATGGAAATGGAGTTGTCAATAATGGAGAATATGGAGTATATCGCGGTCTTGTGGATATTATGGGACATAAAGATCTCGGTGGTAAAACAATTCTGTATATATTCGATGCAATATGGAGTTCTACTAATTGGTCTACACCTCCAATTAAATGGAGGATGGCGCCATTTAATAATGATTGGCCTTCCTCTATATTCGTTTCGCAGGATCCGGTTGCCATAGAGTCCGTCGGTTTTGATTTTTTATATCAAGAATTTGATGAAAATCATCCAACCGAAGGTAACCCCACAGGCATGTATAAAGGTCCTTTTCCTCGATATGCCGGGGTCGATGACTTCCTGCACCAGGCTGCTGATTCGGCAAACTGGGCCGACGATATTCCTTACTATGACCCGGAAGGAGACGGAACTGCTATACCCAAGAGTCTCGGTGTCCATGAGCACTGGAATAATGCAACCGAAATGAGATATTCGCGAAATATTAACAAAAATGAAGAAGGCATAGAATTAGTATCCAACTATGATCCCTCCGGTATAGAAGAAAACAGCGATTCATTAATGATAATTAATAATTTCATTCTGCATCAGAATTACCCTAATCCTTTCCATTCAAGTACAACAATTCGATTTGCTATTCCTTCGACTGAATTCGTAATTCTTGCAATTTATAATCTTTCCGGTCAAAAAATCGAAACACTGATCGAGGAACAACTAAGAAAAGGGGATTATAACATCGAATGGGATGCTAAAGATTTGCCAAGCGGTGTTTACTTAGGTAGTCTTGAAGCTGGGGAATTTTCTGCAACAAATAAGCTTATTTTAATGAAATAAGCAAATAATGGAAACTTAAAGGAGATGAATTATGATAGTTCCTGTTATTATCTTAACCTCATACGCGATTATAATAGTTATGATCATAGCTATTATAATAAAGCGAATAAATAAAAATAAATTAAAAGAGGATAAGCGGGAAACGTCGGATATGGAATCTTCGGATACAGAATCTAAAGCCTTATGCCCTCATTACAACAAAGAAAGACATATATGTTGGTATCTTTGCGAAGAGTCAATTGCTAAAACTGGTCGTCCAATATGGCATATGGGATGGGACAAAAATTGGTATAAATATTGCACGACAGACAACTGGAAGCAATGTCCTATTATCACTAGAGAGAAAAGGGACATGATTTGGATAAAAAACCGCTAAAGAATGGTAAATCGTAATTAATTTTGGTTGAGGAATAGCGGAGGCAAATTTTGAAATCTAAAATACTGATTTTTTCTCGGTGTTCTTTGGTATTAAAAATTTGTAAGTTGATAAAGAAAAATATGTGCTGGGGTTGGATATGACGCCTAATAAGGAAAGCATGGGGATAAAACTTTCCCTACATTTCTAATTTATTGATCCCGGAATATAATGTAAGAAAATGGGATAAATCAACAAGAGGTAAAAAATGGAATACACTACTGAATTCGATGAAATTAATGAAATTTGTATTATTCGTGTTAAGGGTGAACTTCGTCGTCCCGTTGATTCCCTAACAATCCAAAAGATTGTCCGTGACATTTATATTGAACTGGATACCCGTCGATTTCTGATAGATATGAGGCAAGCACAAATTATTGGTGAAACGGGAGATACATTTTCGATAGGAACTGTACCGGTTGATACGGACAAAAAAATGAAATTTACACCACATAAGGTAGCTCTCGTTTACTCTAGTACTAGCGTTGATGAAATATTTCTGGAAAACGTCGCTGTCAACAGGGGTTACAATATAAAAGTCTTTACAAAGATTGATAAAGCAATTGAGTGGTTTAAAAAAGATTGACAAAGATTGATTTTTTACTAGAATTCTGAAGTCGGTTTGCAATATAGTGGGTTCTCTCTAACCTTTTACTGTGGATGTAACCGGCTGACAAACATTTCCCTTGATAAAAAACGGAACACTTCATAATGGACGGTAACTTAAACTCTCTATCAAAAGAAACTATAAATAAAGTGAAAAAACATTCGTGACTTGTAACATTCGCAAATTCGTACATCATTATCCGTAGTTTTAGAAAATCATAAAAATACACTTGACATATAATAGACTTACTTTATTTTCATGAAGAAAAAACGGAGGTTGGATGAAACGTATACTTAAAAAAATATTACCCAATTCTATTATAGTTCTAGCTGCAAAAGTAAAAGAAAAATACTTTTCGAGACGAAGACCGAAAATTGCAGTCTTTAAAGGAGAAAATGATTCAGTTCTTCAATGCTGCATTGCATACAATAAATTTGGTGGCTATTGTGTTCCATTATCCTCTTATTATCGTCCGGCCTCACAAAGTATACTTTCGGGAAAGGTATATGAAGCCAATACAATAGATTTCTTAATTTCTAACTGCAGAAATGGCGACATAATTCATGCCGGAGCATTTTTCGGTGATTTTATACCTGCGCTTTCAAAATTTTTGGCTCCCAATGCTAAAGTTTGGGTATTTGAACCTAACTCGGAAAATTATCTTTGTGCTTTTATAACCACAAAGATTAATCGACTTAATAATGTAGAATTGAAGAATGCCGGTCTTGGTAGAACTCAAGGTTCCGCATCAATGAGGATAAAAAATTCCGATGGCAGAACTCTTGGCGGTACAAGTAGAATAATCTCGGAGAAAGACGGAAATAATAGTCAATATTCAGAAATCGTTGAAATTGTTTCTATAGATGCTGTTATTCCTACGGATCGAAATATTTCAATTTTACAATTAGATGTGGAAGGCTATGAAAAAGAAGCATTAATGGGCGCACTGCAAACAATAAAACGGTGTAAACCAATCATAGTTTTGGAAAACCTCCCTGAGGAAAACTGGTTAAAAGAAAATATTCTTAAACTAGGGTATAGAATTTCCGGAAAAGCCGAAAACAACAAGATCCTAACAATAAAATAAGTAAAAAAAAATGTTAAAATAGTAGTAGGCAAGTGAGGAATATGATTGCAAAATGCGGTTGTAACTGCAGCAGATGCCCGACTTATAAAGAAAATCTAAAAAACAAGAAAGATCGCATACATTGCAGCTGGGGATGGAAAAAATATTTAAACTTGAGTTTAAGCCCGGAAAAGCTCAGATTATGTGACGGCTGCCAGATTTCTGATGAAATGCGGAAGGTGTATTATCTTAACTGTCTTGTTCGAAAATGTTCAATTGAAAATAATATTAAAAACTGTGCATATTGTTCCCTATATCCTTGCGATGAATTAAAAAATCTACATATAACATTTGCACCTGATTTTATAGAAAAAGTTGAGGAAAGATTAGGAAAAAAAATACCGCATAAAGATTATCTTGATTTTATTGAGTGTTACGAAGGTATTCAATATTTAGACAAAATTCGAAAAAAGTTAGACAAAAGAGAGATAATAGAATTTAAAAAATTTTCTATTAAATCTAAACTAACTTCATTTCCGGATGATTCTGTTTTCCCGAAGAAAGATAGATCTATTTATAAATCATTGTATGATCTTATAGCTAAAATAAATGGTACTGTTGAAAATCTTTCTTTTGCAGTACGAGAATCCTTAAAAAAGAAAAGACCTCAGATGTTAACGTTATTATGGACTTTCGGACTATACGGAAAACTAAATAAAAAAGGCGATGATTTTTTAACTATAAACAGTCTGGATTATGCAAATGAAAAAAATCAGAGTATGTACTATAAGTTAATAGATTACTTTGACATATTAAAAAACTATAGTTTAAATTTCAAAATTATACCATTAATCGAAGAAGGATGGGTAACTCCTACCGGCGGGCTTAGAGTAAAAATTGGTAGAAAAGAGGCCCCAATATGGGTTATGACATTATCCTTTGATTCAAATGTTGGCGGAAAGGACGGTCTTGTTGCTCTAGGTAAATATTCAAAAAAACTTTTATCAAAATACGGCAAAGAAGCATTCAAATATTTTTCTAAAGCCGATATGGGAGTTTTGTTTTGATCATAAAACTTATCATTGTACTTGACATACTAATTAATTAGTAAAAACACAAAAAAAATTTGCGCATGTAGAACATGTAGTTATTATAGAATTACAAAAATTACCTACATGTCTTATATTTTCTACATGTAAAAAAAAGGGGTTCGTTGGGTTGGGAGTTTTTTAAACAACAAAAATAATCCTATGAATCTGCGTTAATCTGCGACTATGAGAAAAAGTCAACCCCCTTTATTTATTTTTCACCAAAAACCTTTGGTATTCTTTCATTTTTCTATCATGTGAAGTCTTATTCATATATCGGTAATATTCTCCTTCTCTAA
>Ga0315545_1000714_pt1 | contig 34641 bp, 29 predicted proteins | sample SalMarSW160210MG_FD_203096 | JGI IMG/M metagenome (GOLD analysis project Ga0315545, IMG submission 203096) | Salt marsh sediment microbial communities from the Plum Island Ecosystem LTER, Massachusetts, United States - Salt Marsh Sediment SW1602-10 ...
GTTAATGTCCAGCTTAATCAGGGCAGGGAGGTCTGTACGTCGTGTTTTGAGGAGAGAATAGCCAGTGCTGTCGTTCAGGACTTCATCTGCAAGAGTAATGAATAGCCTTCCCCTTGTGCCACGTTTGTTTGGATCCGCCGTGTGGTACACATATAGCCTCTCAATGCTGGTATTACCGTTTGGAACTCGTACCAACTTGAGGAAATGTCTATCCCCTTCCTGCACAATGCCATCAATGCTCCAAGCACTATTTCCGTCAGTCACGGTAAAGGTCCCCGGTACATCGGTTGATTCACATTGTATCTCCAGATTGTTGAAATCATCTCCAGTCATGTTTCTAAGTGTGATTCTAAGCCTATACGTACTTGGGTAATACCTTGAGGTGCAGTAACCCGCCTTGCTCTGCTGGGCACCAAGTCCTAAAATTATGATTATGAAGAACACACTCCATAACCATCGCCAATTGCTTGCAATAAATCTATCACAAGCTTTTACATTCTTGTCTTTTTTCAATTTCATAAAATACCTCCTACAAAAGTGTAAAACTGCAAAACATTCCTTGACTATGCGTCAAAACATTTGTTGTTTTCAACAAGCGCAGAGGCTCGCACCTTCCTTTTTGCAGCGAGCATTAAGACCTTCACTTTACACGGCGTTTGTCTCAAACAACCTTTAACAAAACAAGCAAAAAAACCTTCATGTAACACTGTGCTTGTCTGATATACACCCTTTTTTTAGCTAGAAAACTGTAAAAATCAGGCAAAGCAGAAACCCAAAAACCCACAGATTTCACTCACATCACTTATACCATCTGATTGCGTAAAAGTCAATAAAAATCTGGCAGGATTATAAAAATTTTTATAGGACCATTTAAACGCTTAACTTCTGCATTTACAGAAGGTTATAAACATTCATCTCTGTAAAGCATATCCGTCATACAGCCGACGCCTCTCTGATTGCCATACAAGCCCTCAAGTCTTATAGATTTTTTACTGTCGAGAGCTATTAATCTTGGCGAATCTCTTTTTTTGCAGACTGTTTTTTTGTTGGAGTTTTATGCCAGCATTTCAACTACTATCTCTTTGACTTCTTTGCAGGCTTTTTTCTCAGTCAATGGTTCGGCTATCTGGATAAGCTCACTGCTTGTTTGAGCCAATTTATCGCTATTTTCTATAAGCAGTTCTATTGCTTCTACAATGGGTTTAATTGAGCCGAAATACGGCATAAATTCAGGTGCTAACTCCTTGTTTGCCAAGATATTAACCAGAGACAGGTATTTCGTTGTCAGCAGCCATCGCCCCAGCAGATGCCAGAGGATTTTGCTGGATTGATACATTATAACCATGGGACAGCCCACCGCTGCGGCTTGCAGGGTGGCACTGCCGCTGGCCACAATTGCAAAATCGGCAGTGCGGGCAGAGTTACTAACCGAGTCAATAGTGTATTTGCACTGAAAGTTGGGAATTTGTGCGTTTTTGAGTATTTTTTGTCCGTCGGCGTCCACAGCCACGGCGGTGAAAGCGGCATTAGGATATTCTTGCTTCAGGCAAGTCGCTATCTGCTGCATCGGGACCCAGAGAGTCTCTATTTCAGCAGCTCGCGAACCGGGCATTATGGCAAAATGGGCGTTTTCGGGATTGAAATTGAGGTAATTTTTTCTGTAAGTCGACAGTGGAGGATTTAATTCATCGAGGATGGGATTACCTACAAAGACTGTATCTATGCCTCTTTGGCTGAACCAGTTTTGCTCGAAGGGCAGTATACAGCAGAGCTTATCGCAATATTTTCGCAGTTTATAGATGCGCCAGCCGGCCCAACTCCATAGCTGAGGGGCGACGTAAAAAAGGGTCTTGATGTCTGCTTTTTTTGCGGCTTTTGCGATGTGAAAGTTGAAGGCGGGGGAATCGCAGACAATGACCAAATCGACCTTGTCGCTTTTGAGGAAACGAGTTATACGCCTTATAAGCTTGTAATAATATCCGATGTGGCTGAAGGCTTTATAAATCATTGCAGCCCTGGTGGCGGTAGTTTCGAGAAGGTTACAGCCTGCGGCGGCCATTTTTGGGCCGCCTACGCCGACGAACTCAATATTGTAAGTGCTTTGTTTTAAGGAGGATATAAGAGAGGCGCAGTGGGCGTCGGCACTCGGCTCGGCGACGCTTATAAAGATGCGATATGTCCTGTCTGCTTCGGGCATAAGTATAGGTATTATCGGGATTTGGGACGGTTCGGCAATAGTTTGTCGGTGTAAGGAGTGAATTTTTTGTAAATTCGTAAACCGGTCTGAAAGGCGGCAACGGCGCTATTATACGAGAATATGATGGAAAATATTGGAAAACGTTCGAAAACTATATAGAAACTTACAAAAAAAGTATAGAAACATACAAAAACTGTATGGAAATATTCGAAAGTTGGTGCAAAACGTTTGAAAAAACTGGAAAATTTTTTCCATATCTCTCAAAGGAGATTTTTAGCATTAAATTGTACCAAATAAATGAAAATTTTAAGGAACAATCACACAGCTCATATACTATTTTCATATACATATTCTAAACAAAAAACTATGGCGTTCCTGTCAGCCAGTGCCGGGCGAAGAAGGCGAAGTCCTCTAAATTGACAATACCATCACCGTCGGGCGGCGGGGCAATATCTGCGGAAGGATTGCCCGGTGTCTGCAGCCATTGGTTTGCCAAAATAAACAAATCGTCATAGTTAATAACTCCATCGCCATCCAAGTCAGCAATATTTGGCATTCGAACAAGAAATATCCCACCAAGCCAGTCAGCCCCTGTTCGCGTCGGAGGATTTTCGTACCGATACTCCGGGATAACAATCATTTTTTTGTCTGAACTGATAATACCATCCGGCGTACTGTTATCGTCAAGATGAAATTCATTTCCGGGGCCCACAAAGCAATTCTGGCTGAAAATATCGTGTTCCCCATTGGAATAATTGGCATCCACCAATAAGATTCCATTGACATCATCAACAGCCTCTATGACACAGGTTCCCTGACCGCAAGTGTAAGGGACTGCACCGGGGCCGGTCTCTAAGAAATCGACCCTGATAGGTACCTGCTATGTCAGCCATTTTAATCAACTGGTCGGTCTTCTTTATGAAAATATTGTATCCTATATCGTTACCATCCCAGCCTTCTTCAAAATTAATGTGGCATGTAGATGCAATGTCCCCCTTGCCGAGAAATATATGGGCGACATGTTCAGGGTCGTATTGTGCAGTTCCATAGGCGTTTATCACAGAGTTTACATCATCAAAGTCCCAATCGAATGTGCCAGACTCAATATTGCCATGGTCGTCCATCCAAGTTGCTATAGCGGTACAATTGATGTCTAATGCTAAATTCCCCCAGATGGCAGTGTCATCTGCCCATCCTACATAATGACCAAAGAAGCCATGGTCACCGAGAACATCATTAATATCCACATTGGTTGCTCTACGTATGAATATATCGATTCCTTCCCCACCCCAACCAAGAACATTTCCCGCATGAATCATCACATCTTCATTACAGGCAACATTATAAGTCTGCCCAGGAAAATTGATGTCGACCGACCCATCCGGCTGGACAGAGGCTGTGAAGGTTGAGTTGAATGTATGGTTGCCGTCATTGTCGTCCCACACCTGAGACCAGTTATTGCCGGAGATGATAACTGTTCCCCGTTTGGCCAACGGCTCGTTCGTGTTTACATCAACGCTCAAACTGCCAAACCAGTATTCACCAGTAAGGTTCGCATCTGCCGCAACTGCAGAAGCAGTAGTCAAGACAATAACTGCAAGGGACATTCTCCTGATAAGTATGTTTGTCATAATTACTACTCCTTATATAATGAAATGAAAAAGTAACAATACCACTTTCCTGCTGAATTATCAAGCATAAAATTGTCCGGCGTCAATTTAAATAAGACACTTAGTAGACAGCCCACATCTCGTGAAGCGTTTCTCGGCAGAGAGACTTTGGCAGTGGCGGTTGGCTATGTTGCAATGCCATATAGCGCCAAAAGTATATAAGTATATGCGTATATGCATATATACTAATGTCATAATTAAACAATCTGGGATTTTAAAGTGAGGGGTTTGAGAAGTTGAGACTTGAGAATTAAGGTCTGGGTACCAGATACTAGGTTCCGGATAAAGACATTCCGGAATCTGCGCTTCGCTACGAGGATATGTGCACACAGGGTAAACTGACGCTTCGAGGGGATTTTGGCGTTGACAGGGGCTGCTAAAGAGAATTTAAAAATCAAAATGTAATCAGTCTTTGTCCTATCGGACTACGCCGAGAATCTGCACGAAATAAAAATTGTGGAGCAGCTTCGCGGGACCTATTTTCAATATAAATTATGAGTGGAGGAATTTTAGTAGGTGGCAATACCATCTAGTGCGGATATACACTATGGAGACAGGTAAAACGGCATTTTTTCAGTAATTGGCAATGCCATATAGCGCAAGAAAAAGCAGAGATTTTTAGACACGGATGAACACCCGGCTACGTTGAGGAAATTCGCCGGACAGGGAGAATTTTTGGTGGACTGATTGGGGAAGAATAAAATTAAAAATCAAAATGTAAAATGCAAAATTGTGGAGCCGCTGAAGCGGAGAGCATTTGAAAAGTGGAACAGGCAACAGTTTCGTATTGAGTCGTGCGTATCGCGTATTTCGTCGGAGGGATTTTTAATCATAAATTGCCTAAATTAACACCACCGACTACGGGGCGGAAGGAACTGGATCCCCTGCTGCAAAGCCAAAGGAGTAGACCTCTCGGGGACAAGCAGAGATTTTTGGGGGAGCGTATATTTTTTTGAAAAAAGGTCCATTTCTCATCAAATTCTCATAATTGATTCTGTAGTATAGACCGGTGTCGTTGGCATAGGTGTGTAAGCAAAGAACTTTTTTATAAGGAGAATTAAAATGGTCAGAAGAAATCGTGCATTTATCATATTGTGTATCGCGGCTGCGGTAATGCTGAGCGTTAGAGCTTACGGCGGGAAATGCGGAAAGAAAAACGCGCTGCCTGCGGCGGTCGAAGCGTCGGTAAAGGCACTTTTCCCCAATGCAGCGGTGGACGAAAGCAAAATGGAAAAAGATTCGGTGACGGCGTATGAAGTTGAAGTAGAGGACGGCAACAATGAATACGATGTAACAGTTGCAGAGGATGGGACAGTTATGGAGGTCAGCAACGAGGAGACTATGGATACTCTGCCTGCAGCGGTCGTCCAGACAATCGAGGCACAAAACGCAGAAGTAAAAGAAGTTGAGAAAGAGGTCGAATACGCGGTGTTAAAGGTGGTCAAACTGGATATTCCTAAAACGACCTACGAGGTCAAAATCATCAAGGACGGCGAGGAAATCGAACTAGACATCGCCGCGGACGGCACCATTTTAGGACAAGAGACAGAAGAAAAGAAATGCCACAAGGACAAAGACGATGACGAAGAAATGGACGATTGACCTTAGAGTCAAGCCGAATTAGAATAAAAGCGTCACAAAGAGATACAGAACCTCAATGTGGCGCTTTTTTTATCTTACAAGGCATAAACATAAATGCGATTATTAGTTGTTGAAGACTATAAGCCACTGCAGCAATCCATAGTCAAGGGACTCAGAGAAGCCGGTTTCGCCGTCGATTTTACCGGGTACGGCAAGGAGGGATTATGGTATGCGAATTCGAATGAGTATGATGCAATAATTCTGGACATAATGCTGCCCGGCCTTGACGGCCTGAGTATATTGAAACAACTGCGCGGCAGCGGAAGTAAAACCCAGATCCTGATATTGACCGCAAAGGACAGTCTGGAGGACAAGGTCAAGGGTCTTGATTTTGGGGCCGACGACTATCTTGTCAAGCCGTTTGCCTTTGAGGAGCTTCTGGCGCGTCTTCGAGCGTTAACCCGGCGGAGTTATCAACAGAAGCGCACCTGCATAACTATAGAAGACATTAACATCGATTTGAATAAACAGCAGGTTTATAGAAACAGTCAGCCCGTTATTCTTACGCCGCGTGAATACGCCCTTTTAGAGTATCTGGCTATGCGCGCCGGCCAGATTGTGACGAGAACGGATATCTGGGAGCATGTTTACGATTTCAACTCGTCGGCAACAAGCAATGTTGTCGATGTATATATCGGCTATCTCAGAAAGAAACTCGAAGTACAAGGCAAACCGGCGCTGATTCATACAATCCGGGGACGAGGGTATATGCTGGGGGCGGAGTTATGATTTATTCACTGCGCAGTCGACTCCTTGCCGGTGTGGTGACCGGTATTACATTTGTCCTGTGCGTTTTTTGCATAGTGATTTACACGGCAACGCGCCAGAGTCTTATTTATAATTTCGATAAATCCCTGCTGAGCACTGCCAAGACACTGTCTGCTATTATTGAAAGTGAAGCTTACGACCACGAAGATGACGGACAGGATGGCCATCAGGATGAGTTTATTATCGGAGCCCGCAAGATAGAATTCCAATTTGATGTAGGTGCGACTCCTGAATTCAATAATTTATCCGGCGGAGCTTATTATCAATTCCGCGACGCAAACGGCCTTTCAATAATACGGTCTCCCTCGCTGGCAAATATGGACCTAAACATATTTAAAGCAACATCGGATGTTCCCCGATATGGCTTATGTGTTCTTCCTGACGGCAGGGTCGGCAGGGCCGTCGGATTTCAATTTATTCCCAAAGGGCAAGGCAAAGCCAGCTCTGTCCTTTCCATTACCTTTGCCAGAGAGGTGAGCAGCATAACAGGCCATTTGAACTTTCTCGTGTGGCTGCTTTTGATTTCTTCGGCGGTAATGATTCTTTTATCAGTAATTGTCGCTTTGCTGGTTACACGGGCGGCTCTGCAGCCGATTCGTAGTCTTGCCGACGAAATTTCCACAGTCGATACGGAAAACTTTCAAGAAACTTATATATCCGAAAAATACCCCCAAGAACTATTGCCTGTCAACAGATGTCTGAACAACCTCCTGCATCGAGTTAAGCTTTCATTTGACCGTGAACGGCGTTTTAATTCCGATATTGCTCACGAACTTCGCACTCCTCTTGCCGGGATACAGTCGACTATTGAAGTATGTCTTTCCCAGCCCCGCCATTCCGAAGAGTATACGACCAGCCTGCAAACATCCTTAGAAATCACAAAAAGCATGCGTCGAATGATAGATTCCCTACTGTCGCTGGCAAAACTGGAGTCTAATCAAATAACATTAAACTGCGAAAATATTTCCCTCAGAGACACAGTTGCCGATTGCTGGCGGAACTTCGCAAACCAAGCGTATGAACGAGAAATTGCTTTTGAGAACAGGATACGTGATGGAGTCACCCTGTTTTCCGACAAGAGTTATATAACACTTGCCTTAATTAACATTTTTGAGAATGCAGTGGAATATTCAAATGAGAAAGGACGAATCTGGGCAGAATCCGACCGTAATGAACACGGCACAACAATCTCAATATCGAATACAGGATGTACTTTGAAGGAAGAGAACCTCGAACAGATATTTGACTCGTTCTGGAGACAGGAACAAGCCCGCAGCGAAACAGGAAAGCATTGTGGTATCGGATTGTCTATTGTTCAAAAAGTCATAAAAGCATTGGGGGGAACTATCAGGGCGAATATTCAAACAGGCGGGATTTTCTCCATTCGCATTATCCTCTAACTTGTTATTCAATGTGGATATTGAAGTATAAGGATGCACATATTAGGTAGTTTACTAATCGGATAGATTTGAACCCTTGCGATGCTGCCGGAGACTGCCGAAGAGGAGAAAGTAGAGCATTGGAGCAGGTGAGCAGGTGAAAGGATGGCCTTCATATTATCTAACCGTTGATAAAATAGAATTCGTCGCTCGTATCTCGTGAAGTATATCTCGAAGATAAAAATAAAGCGGACATTACGCCTGCGACCCACGATGAAACCGCGGGAAAGAATAAAAAGTATTCCTTACGCAGATGAAATAGAAAATAAATTAAAAATCAAAATGTAAAATGCAAAATTGTGGAGCCGCCGAAGCGGAGAGCATTTGAAAAGTGGAACAGGCAACAGTTTCGTATTGAGTCGTGCGTATCGCGTATTGCGTCGGGGGGATTTTAAATCATAAATTGCCTAAATTAACACCGCTGACTACGAGGCGGAAGGAACTTGATCCCCTGCTGCAAAGCCAAAGGAGTAGACCTCTCGGGGACAAGCGGAGATTTTTTGTAGAAAAGGGTTGGTAACGGCTGGGATAGACGGTATAATTGAAAGAAGCTTAGACGGAGAAGCTTAACAACTCAATTTCAAGAAAGAGGAAAAAAATGAGGAGGTTAATAAGCAATTCGGCAAATATTCACAGGGTGGTTTTTGGGGTGATTGTGGTGTGTGTGCTCGGCACTGCGGCAAATGGTACGCCGTGGGAAGGCAATGGCACAGCGGAGCAGCCGTATCTGATTTTCGACGCCTGCGATATGCAGGCAATAGGGGCGGATTCTAATTACTGGGATGCACACTTCAAGTTAATGGCTGATATAGACCTTTCAGCTTACACGGGGTCAAGTTTTAATATTATTGGGGGAATTTCTCCAGATCCGTGTTTGGGGTATTTGGAGAATCCTTTTACGGGTGTCTTTGATGGTAATGGGCATATAATTTCGAACTTCAGCTTCAAACGTGTCAAGGCGGCCTACGTTGGGCTTTTTGGGTATGTCGATGACTCTAATGCGGAGATTAGAAATGTTGGTGTGGTTGCAGCAGATGTGAACACAGAAATAGGTTTGGGTTATTATATCGCAGCAGTAGCCGGATATCTTGAGTCCGGAAGCATCACGGGATGCTATGTGAAAGACAGTAAAGTTTACGGTGGTTACTATGTCGGGGGCATAGTAGGCCAAAATATTTTCGGTGAGATACAGGATTGTAATTTAATCGGCACTATTGTCATAGGAGATTACTACGTTGGGGGACTGATTGGTGATAATGGAGGTTCGGTATCGAACTGCTATTCACGAGACATCAGTGTTAGCATGGAAGGTCATTTCGGCGGTGGGCTGGTCGGATACAATGAAGGGACGATTTCGCAATGCTACACGCGAGGCAGTACTATTGCTGGAGTGGGAGGGGGAGGGGGATTGGTGGGGCGTAATGATAGTGCAGGTATTGTTTTAAGCTGCTATTCGGGGGACAATATCGTGACCGGCTCAGGTGCGGGAGGGCTTGTAAGTAGTAATGTCGGGACAATCAGCAACTGTCATTCGGATTGTTTTGTTAAGGGCAGGGCAGGATTAGTCGGATATGACAGTGGTAATATTTCGAAATGTTATTCTGTCAGCAGGTGTGTAGGCACTGATTATGGTATAGACTGGATAGAGGATTGTTTCTGGAATAATGAGATAGCAGGGGATGGTTATCAAATTGGTATAGGATTATCAACGGAGGAGATGATGACAGCAGAGCCGTATGTTGTCAGTGGGTGGGACTTCACCACGCCTGTCTGGACGATTGATGAGGGTAACGATTATCCGAGATTATGGTGGGAGAAGATTGAAAGCTGCGGCAGATACGGCGGCGGGAGGGGTTTGCCGGCGGAGCCGTATTTGATTTACACAGCAGAGGATATGCAGGCGATAGGGGCGAACCAATTTGACTGGCACAAGCATTTTAGACTGATGGCTGATATTGACTTAGGCGGGTATAGCGGGACTGAATTTAATATCATCGGAAAATTCGTGGGGGTTGGGTCAGCATCTAATATACCATTCATTGGCGGTTTTGACGGAGCCGGGCACACAATTTCGAACTTCACCTACAGCTCGAATGGAAACTATATCGGAATTTTCAAGTACATTGAGAGGAGGTCAGTGATTAAGAATTTGGGTTTGATTGACCCTAACGTTGACGGTGGCGACTATGTTGCTCCACTTGTTGCCAGGCACTATGGAACCATCACCAACTGTTATGCAGAAGGCGGTATTGTTTCAGGAAACATTAGTGTAGGTGGTCTGGTAGGAAACAGCCTTGGTGAAGTTTCCCGCTGTTATTCGACAGCCTCGGTTGTTGGGGAAGGTTACGTTGGGGGTTTGGCAGGATTAACTGCTGATGCTGGTGGGCCAGCCGGTAGAGGAAAAGTTCTGGACTGCTATTCGTGGGGTGATGTTTCAGGCGGCATCTATGTCGGAGGGCTTGTGGGGCGGAATTATGAATCTTTAAGTTATTATCCTGCAGAGATATCAAACTGTTACGCTGCCGGGTCTGTTTTTGGAGATTCTGATGTCGGGGGGCTAATTGGTAAAAATGATGGGGATGCGTATAACTGTTTCTGGGATGTGAACAGCAGCGGACAGTCAAGCAGTGCCGGCGGAGAAGGTAAGACAACAGTAGAGATGCAGACTATGAGTACATTTACGGATGCGGGTTGGGATTTTGTGGGAGAGGTCATCAATGGGCTGAACGATATATGGGCAATCTGCGATGGGACGAATTATCCGAAGCTTAGCTGGCAGAGGCCGCCGGTAGGAGATTTTGTATGTCCGGACGGCGTTGAAATAAATGACCTTGCTATATTATGCGGACAGTGGCTGTTGGAGGAATTGAGCAGAGATGTCTGGCCGGAGGGTGGCGACGGGATTGTCAACTTCTTAGACTGGGCCGTTTTCGCAGACCAGTGGCAAACTACGGTTGACTATGATGATTTGGCGGATTTTGCCGAACAATGGTTAGGGCGAGTATTATTGGCTGATGTGTGGCCAGGTTATGGTGACCTATTTGTCAACTTTTCAGATTGGGCGCTCTTTGCCAATGCATGGCAGAGTACGCCAGAGTCGCCGAACTGGGACCGGCGATGTGATATTGCCCCGGCTGGTGGCGATGAGATAGTAGACATAGAGGATATTGGTGTTTTTATGCAGCAGTGGCTGACAGCCGGTTCGTATTATCCTCATCTTGATGCTGACATTGCTCCTGCTACGAGCGGAGATGGTTTAGTTAATATGCTGGATTTTGCCGCCCTGGCAAATAACTGGCTGGCGGGGGTTTCTAAATGATTTTGGTGAAAATAAAGACAACTGAAAACGGAGGGAATTAGCTGAGTCCCAGATAAAGACGTTCTGTTTTTATCCATTCATTACGGCCGTATCTGTTCTTTGACCGGTTTTTCTGCTAAAAAGCCGGTTTTTAAGATGTAAAAATATGTGAAAAATATTAAGATTTTTCTTGCATAAAGTAAATATTGGTTTAATATTATTAAATAGATGTTTAACTATATTGAAGATTTTTTTAGTGTAAATACGGCCGGTTTGGGCGGAAAAGAAAGGCGGATAGGCAAATGTTGAGACGGATTATTGGTATAACAGGTATTAGTATGTGGGTGGTGTTGATTGTGTTTGCAGTTGTAACGGGATTTGCAGGTGATAACATCGAACAGGTAAAAAAAGCACCATCTGAACTGGATTTTGAGCCGGAGGCCGAGGATGTAATGGAACAAACCGGTCAATTGGATATCAATGCTAAAGTCGCCCTGCTGAATATTAAAACTGCGAATCTCGAACGTGTTATCCAGATTTTCGGCGAGCCGAAGAAATATATCTGGGGCGATGAGACATTCGAAAAAAGTAATCTCCCCGATAATTATATCCTGGTTTATCCTAATGATTTTAGTGTTTATATGAGTAATGGCCGGATAGTCGAACATCGGCATGAGGGGGCTGATGGTTACATTTGGCGCAGAAAGCTCCAGTTCGGCTCTTCGCTTGATGAGGTCCTTAAGGATGTAGGCCGGCCGAAGAAAACAGTCGTAGGCCAGCCAAACGAGTTCAAGGATGGCGTTCTTTACAAAGACTTCGACGGAAAAGAGGGTTACTGCTATTACGGTCGAGAGAGCAAAGGTGTCCGATTTTTCTTCAGGGATTACAAAGTAATCGCTCTTTACGTAAGCCGTAATGATTTAAGCGGACGTTGGCGCTCTCGTGAGACGGCCAGGGCGCCGGTTAGTTCTGAAGGAGGTGAAAGTGAGGCGGCAAAAGATAATCAGCTGGAAGCTCTGGCAAGGGATTTGGTTGGCTCGCTGGCGAGTGGTGAATACGAAGGGGCAGTGGAGAGTTTCGACGAGAGAATGAAAGTGGCGCTGCCAGCGGGGAAACTACAGCAGGTATGGGATTCCTTAATCGCTCAATCGGGGCCTTTTGTCGAGCAGCTTGGAATCCGAACAGAGAAAGTGCTTCACTATGACGTAGTATTCGTGACCTGCAAATTTGAAAGAGCAGTTCTTGACGCTAAGGTTGTATTTGACAGCAACAAGCAGATAGCGGGTTTGTTTTTCGTTCCGTCTCAATCCCCCGCTGACAAATAGTTTAATGTGTAAAAAAACTTTGATTAACAGGAAATGAGTTTATGAAGGTATTACCAGCGATATGTCCATCGTGCAATAGTCAGCTAAACGTAAAAAGCCTTGTCTGTGAGCGGTGTCAAACTGAAATACAGGGCCGATATGAACTGCCCTTACCGGCAAGACTCTCGACTGAAGATCAGAGCTTTATTCTTGAATTTATCAAGGCAAGCGGCTCACTGAAGAAAATGGCTGGCTTGCTTGGACTGAGCTACCCGACGGTCCGCAACAGGCTCGATGAAATTATCGAACACATCAAGCTCACTGAAAAATCCGGAAAAGACAGCAGGGAGAAAAAGTTATGACTGAAACCACAGCACATAGTCACCGCCTGAGCCGGTGGCTCTTTAACCCTTTTAGATTCATCGCCGGCTTCAAGGCCTTGTTGTTGGGTTTAGTGATTATATTAATAAGCGCATCCATCGGCTCGGTCAGCAATACTCATTTCGATGGTGTTCTTGATGTTCACACAGGCATCGAAGCTCCACTGTGGCTATTTTTTGCCGAGGGCCTGATAAATTGGATATGTATGGTGATTCCGCTATTTTTCTTTGGTTTGATTGTGTCGCGTTCCTCTTTTAGAATGATAGACGTTTTTGGGACGCAGGCGCTGGCACGCTGGCCTTACATAATTATCGTTGTAGTGATGCTTCCGGATGCTAATCGAAGAGTTATTGAGTATCTGATGTCCAAACTTATCCAGAATGCTCCGGCAATTGAGGTCAACTCTATAGATGTGCTCGTTTTTGTGTTTGCTATGATTCTGAGTATTCTTATGGTAATATGGATGGTCGCATTAATGTATCAGGCATACGTGGTATCTTGTAATATAAAAGGCACTCGAGCAGTTATAACATTTATTATCAGTTTAATAGGGGCTGAGGTGTTGTCTAAGTTTGCCATATTATCGCTGCTTAGCCGCACTTTTTTCTTCGATTGATAAGCAGCAGATGCTGTTCTGCTTATAAACCCAGTAAAATCAGAGATTAATGGGCATCCTGAGACTTGTGAGCATTTCTAATAATTATCCACTAATGGTAAATATTCTATTGAAGTGCTGTTAAACTGGGGTGTTTTGGTAAAATTGTTAAGATTCGATTTGGGACGTAATTTTGGTTTTATTAGTATTCGCCACGAGTTGTTGTAACTTCTTTTCTTTGGGGAAGTTAAGGATTGTTTTTCGGCTACGGCAGAGTTTCAAAAGCGACGGTGAAAAACTTGTTGGTTTTGTTTGGAACTGTCAGAGATTTCTTTAAGATACGGAAATTGAGTTATCAACAGGTTATCCACAATGCTGAATTGTCCGTAACGGCATGATTTTCATGTGTTTTTTCAGCAATATATCGCAAAAAAGGATATCTATGTTGTATAAGTCTTTGTAAATAGTGTATATAGGTGGCTTTTAATAAAAGTCGTAACAAAATGATGTTTGTATGGTGTATTTAAATTTTTTAGTTTTTCAGGATAGGCGATAAAAGACCTGGAATAACAGAGAGGACTTGATGATAAGAAAAATAGCAGATGTTTTAAAAGAGGAGAGACGCACCTATTCTTTTGAGTTTTTCCCGCCCAAAACGGAGAAGGGGAGAATAAAACTTTTTGAAAGGGCGGGTGTTTTTTCCGAACTACAGCCCGACTGGTTTTCGGTAACTTACGGGGCCGGCGGCACTACACGTGCGATGACGATGGAGATTGCGGACGAGCTGCAGAAGCGTTTCGATGTTCCGGTGATGCACCATTTTACCTGTGTTGGGCACAGCAAGAGTGAGCTTAAGATGGTTCTAACAGAAATGAAAAAAAGAAACATTCAGAATATTCTGGCTCTTCGCGGTGATGCTCCTGAGGGTGAAAAAGACTGGAAACCCGCACCGGACGGGTTCGAGTATTGTTATCAACTGATCGAGATGATTCGCAGTTTCGGGGGCTTTTTCAGCATCGGCGTGGCCGGCTTTCCCGAGGGACATGTCAACTGCCCGGACAAGGAAACCGACTCCAAATATATGAAGATTAAGATCGACACCGGCGGCGAGTTTATAATTACCCAGCTTTTCTTTGATAACAAGGATTATTTTGAATATGTGGACAGGATAAGAAAAACTGGAGTGACTGTGCCTATATTGCCGGGAATTTTGCCGATTACGGATTACCAGACGCTGCTGAGGTTCTGCAAGACCTGCGGGGCGACAATCACCGATGAGGTTCATAACATTTTCAAACCCTTGGATGGTGATGCAGAAAGCACTTACAAAATGGGGGTGGAGTTCGCTGTAAAGCAATGCGATGAGCTGCTTAAAGGCGGTGTGCCGGGTCTGCATTTTTATACATTAAATAAAATTGACCCCACACGGGAGATTTTAAGTGCAATAAGGGGCTAATCGAGGCCCAAAATTAAGGAACGATTTGGCAGGAAAATATGATGAAAAATGTGTTTATTTCTATCGGCGAATCGGTTCATGCCTCAATTCCCAAGACCGGCAGGATGATGAAGCAGTTAACTGGGCTCGGTCCTGATGCCTATTCGGCGCCGTCGGAGGCTTTGAATTATATCAAGGGCCTGATTGAATCGCAGGCGGCTGAGGGGGCTGATTATATTGCGGTCAATCTCGACGCCTTCGGCGAAGAAGACCCACAGGTTACTGTTGATATGATGGTCGAATACGTCAAGATGATCCGCAATTGGGGCGGTGGTGTGCCGATTTGCATCGACAGCAGCAACGACGACGTTCTTAAGGCGGGTCTGAAGGAGTGGTTTAATACGGAGGAAAAAGTGGCCCTGCCACTTGTGAACTCGATTAAAGTTTACACGATGGATAAAATGCTGCCGCTGAAAAAGGATTATGACTACGCATTTGTAGGTCTTTTAATGGTGGAATCCAGTCAGTCGCCTTCGATTGACGAACTATATTCCGTGGCTAAGCAGATTTTCAACGAGGCCACGGACAAGTATGGCTTTAAGCCCCAGGAGATATTTTTCGATCCGACTATATTTCCCCTGGCTATAGATATGCCTATGGAACCCGGCCAGCAGAGTTATACCTACAAGACCTTCGAGACCATAAAGAAAATAAAGAACGACCCGGAAATGAATGGAGTCCATTTCACGGGAGGGATAAGCAATTGCGTGCGTGATTTACCGGGTAGAAAAATCGGCGTCTGCAGGGCTTATGTGGCAAAGGCGATGGAGTATGGTCTTGATGGCGGCATCGTTAATATTTCACACCATTACAGAGACAGCGATGTTGAACCAGCACCGGATTTATTAGAACTGGTTGATGCCTACGCAAAGATGGACGGCTCAGCCGAAAGAATGAACGAAGCGATGATGCTAATGGGTAAATTCTGCCAGGAGAGCAGAAAAACAGCGTAGTGAAAAGACCCCCTTCAGGGGCTGGCAGCGAGGAGTAAAAAAATAAGTTGCACGGCTTTTTGCTGGCTTGTAAAATATGATTTAGCAGGACTGCGGTCTTAATCGCTTTTCCTCCTCTCTCCCTCCGCGACCCGGTCCTGTTTTTTATGCGCTAAAGTTTGCCGATTGCACCCGGTCAGGTAATTGTTAAAATAGCAAGGCCACGGAGATAAAAATTTTGTTCTTGCCTTTTTAAGAGGTCTTTGTTAAAGAGAAAACCAGTTTGTTGAGGCAGGTTAATTTAATAGAAAGGAGTCAAGCTATGGCAGAAATAAATGAAACTCCAAAGCCAGCAGAAGAATCCGGCGGCGGTGGTGAGGTTGAACAGGAGCAGACGAGCACAGGAGTGAGCAAAGACGCTCGTATGTGGGGGATGCTGTGTCACCTGCTGGGGCTTTTTACCAGCTTTGTCGGCCCGTTGATTATCTGGTTACTAAAGAAGGAGGAAGACCCGTTTATCGACAACCAGGGCAAAGAGGCACTGAACTTCCAGATTACTCTGGTCATTGCATGGATTGCGTCGGCATTGCTGACTCCTGTTTTTTGTATCGGAGTTTTACTCGGAATTGCGGCCTCCATTGTGGACTTGGTTTTCGCTATTGTGGCTACTGTAAAGGCAAACGGCGGTGAGGCGTATCGATATCCGATAAGTATTCGATTCATTAAGTAAAATTCAGTCGGCTGCAATGTCACATCAATGGCTGCTTAATGGATAACGGCTGAGCCGGGTTTTGGCAACCGGCCCAAGACTATGAAGCCCTGTTTTCTTGTAAAATTACTGCTGTTTGTATATTATAGCGTAAATGGCAGCAAAATTACGCAAGAGCAAGTATAAACAGGGTCAAGCGGCAGTTCATAAAAAGGCCTATCGAAATTTTGAGCTTATAGAGAAGTTCGAGGCAGGGATGTCGCTTTTGGGTACGGAGGTAAAATCGCTTCGTGCAGCCCAGGCCAATCTCGACGGCTCATACGCGAGGATTTCAGGTGATGAGTGCTGGCTTGTAGGTGCGACTATAGCACACTATCAACAGGCCGGCGTAAATAATCATGAGCCGACCAGAAAAAGAAAACTGCTGCTGCACAGGGCAGAGATTCACAGGATAAAAATCAGGCTCGAACAGCGAGGCTTTACACTTGTGCCTCTTCGGATTTATTTTAACGGCAGGGGCCTGGCAAAAATAGAGCTGGCACTGGCCAGAGGCAAAAGGCAATACGACAAGCGAAAGAAAATCACCGAACGCCAGCAAAAAAGAGATATCGATAGAAGTATGAAGAAGTTCCGGCGTAAAATGTAACTAAAACGTTCTAACAAAAGGAGGTTTACGTACACGCACAGGCTGGAAGCCCGTGCTACGATGAGGGACAAAGTTATGGCTGAAGAAGAAAAAAAGAACGGTAAGAAGATAATAATAGACGAAGACTGGAAACAGCAGGCCAAGAGAGAGAAAGAAATATTGGCTGCTCAGGAGAAAGCTGAGAAGGAAAAAGAAAAGGATAAGTCTCGTCGCGGGCCTTTGCCAAAGGGCGATTTTGCCGCGCTGATAAGCATGCTTGTTACGCAGGCATTGTTTGCTTTAGGCATGCTGCAGGTAGAGGGGCAGGATAAGAAAGAGCCGGATTTGGAGCTGGCCAAGTATAATATCGATATGCTCGAGACTATCGAGGAGAAAACCAAAGGTAACCTGACCGAGGATGAGAAGAAGGTTCTTGAAAATACTCTTAGTCAGGTTCGTATGGCTTATGTAAAGATATCGGGGTAGGTGTATTGGCGGGTATATTGGATAAAATCGTAGCTGATAAAAGGGATGAGGTTGAGCTTCGTCGGTCGCAGAAAAGCGTGGAGCAGCTTAAAGCCGAGATTGGCTCTATGCCCAAATGCCGTAATTTCTATAAAGCAGTCACCAAGCGCAACAGCAGGGGGCTGAATGTTATTGCGGAGGTCAAGAAAGCATCGCCCTCGGCAGGGATTATTCGTGAGGATTTTGACGCCGTGGCGATTGCGCGGACCTACCAGAGGTGCGGCGCTGACGCAATCAGCGTTCTTACCGATGAAAAGTATTTTCAAGGCAGACTCGAATATATGAGTCAAATCAAAGAGGTTGTGGATTTGCCGATTTTGCGCAAAGATTTTATTATCGATATGTGGCAGGTGTACGAATCACGCGCTGCTGGGGCAGATGCGATACTGTTGATAGCCGAATCGTTAACGCCCAGCGAGCTGATGGATTTAATGATAGCGGCAGCCGAATTGACGCTTACGGTCCTTTTGGAAGTCCATCAGGCCGATACGCTGCTACAAGTCCGCAGCTTAATCGGTTTCCCCAGTAAAGGCTATAGCGTTCTCGGCATCAATAATCGAAATCTTGCTACGATGGAGGTGGATTTGGGAACGAGCTGCCGATTAGCGGAGCTTGTCGATAATGAAAGGGAGCTTGTAGTCGAAAGCGGGATAAAATCTCGCGCCGACGTTGAAAAACTAAAGTCCATTGGTATAGGCGCTGTCCTGGTTGGCCAGGTGCTGTGTGAAAGTGACGAAATAGAGGAAAAATTCGAAGAACTTTTCGGCTGAAGAACTTTTTGTTGGGCCGAATAGCTTGAGGTTAAAATTATGAAGATATTTCTTTATGGCCTGTTGGGATTGGTTGCCGGTATGTTTAGTGGTCTAATCGGAATAGGCGGGGCGATAATTATTATCCCCGTGCTGGTGCTTTTGTTCGGCCTATCGCAACATACCGCCCAGGGAACGACGCTGGCACTGATGGTTCCGCCAATTGGTTTACTGGCCGCCTGGATATATTACAAACAGGGCTTTGTGGATTTGAAGATAGCTGGCCTTATATGTTTGGGCTTTTTTATAGGAGGGCTAATCGGGGCGAAATTCGCAGCTAAAATTCCTGATGATATCCTGCGAAAGATTTTCGGAACGGTGCTACTTCTGGCGTCACTGAAAATGATTTTCTACAAATGACAAAAATGAATGTATCTTAAGTCAGCAGAGATTGCTGTGAAAAGTATCGTACCTGTGAGCTAAAGATTTAGTTACCTTTTTTCTGCTCTTTCTGGATTTTGGCCCAGGGGTCACGGAGGGTTACTGTGCGGTTGAATGCAAGTTTGTTATTTGAGCTATCAGGGTCGATGCAGAAGTAGCCGAGTCGCTCAAACTGGAGACGAGATAAAGGCTTTGCATTCGCCAGAGAAGGTTCAACATAACAATCAGTCAGCACTTCCAGCGAGTTCGGATTCAAATTTGATTTGAAGTCCTTGTCTTCTTCGACATCATCCCGGATTTGATTTGTGAGGAGATGGTCGTAGAACCGGACTTCGGCCGGCAGTGAGTGGGCTGCAGAAACCCAGTGCAGCGTTGATTTGACCTTTCGGCCATCGGGTGCATCGCCGCCTCGCGTTGCGGGGTCGTAGGTACAATGCAGTTCGACGACCCTGCCGTTTTCGTTCTTGACCACGTCCGTGCAGGTTACGAAATATGCGTATCGCAAGCGAACTTCCCGGCCTGGGGCCAGGCGGTAGAACTTTTTGGGCGGGTCCTCCATAAAATCTTCCTGTTCGATGAAAAGCTCGCGGGAGAAAGGGACTTTGCGTGTGCCGGCAGCGGGGTCCTCGGGATTATTAATCGCATCCATTTCTTCGACTTTATCCTGTGGGAAATTGTCAATGATTAATTTGAGCGGGCGAAGGACGGCCATCACGCGCGGGCTGGTCTTATTCAAATCTTCGCGGAGGCAGTGTTCCAGCAGTGCAAAATCTATAGTACTGTTGAATTTGTTTACGCCAATAACTTTACAGAAGTTCCGTATCGCCTGCGGGGAATAGCCGCGGCGGCGCAGGCCGCAGATTGTCGGCAGCCGTGGGTCATCCCAACCGTTGACAAGGCCTTGCTGGACTAATTGCAGCAGCTTTCGCTTGCTCATCACGGTATGGGTCAGGTTCAGCCGGGCAAACTCAATCTGCCGGGGATGGTAAATGCCGAGTTCATCGAGGAACCAGTCATACAACGGTCTGTGATTTTCAAATTCCAGTGTGCAAATCGAATGTGTAATTTTTTCAATGGAATCTTCCAGGCCGTGGGCCCAGTCGTAAGTCGGGTATATGCACCACTTATCGCCCGTGCGGGGATGGCTGGCGTGCAAAATCCGATACATAACCGGGTCTCGCATATTTAGATTTGGATGTGCCATATCTATTTTTGCGCGCAGCGTTTTTGTTCCGTCCGGAAACTCGCCTGTTCTCATACGCTGGAACAAATCGAGGTTCTCTTCAGCGCTTCGGCTGCGATAGGGGCTGTTTATCCCCGGCTCGGTTAATGTGCCGCGATAGGCCCTGATTTCGTCGGCGTTCAGGTCGCAGACATAGGTCTTGCCGGCTTTAACAAGCTGCACAGCATATTCGTACATTTGCTCAAAATAGTCGGAGGCATAATATAGGCGGTCTTGCCAATCGAAACTGAGCCAGCGCACGTCTTCGGTTATTGCGTCGATGTATTCCTGCTCTTCTTTTTCCGGGTTGGTATCATCGAATCGCAGGTTGCACAGGCCGTTGAATTCATTGGCGATTCCGAAATTAAGGCAGATTGATTTGGCGTGTCCAATATGCAAATAGCCGTTCGGTTCAGGCGGAAAGCGTGTGTGGACGCGTCCGTCCCATTTATTTGTCTTCAGGTCCTCAGCGACAATCGCCCGGATAAAGTCGAGCTTTGCTATCGAATCGTTTGTGTTCATATTTGCATCTCGGTGCTGCAATTTAGCAGATTGCGATTACCATGTCCAGTTTGTCATTTCGAGCGCGGCGTAAAGCACAGTAGGACGATTGAAATGCCGGCTGCAGCCAAACAAATAAGCTGTGTCAAAGTAAAGCCGTATACGTACAGATGCTGGTCGAAGTCGCCCCTCCACACATCAATAACCGCCCTTGCCAAACCGTAGAGGACAAGGAACCATAGCAGCATTTTTCCACGCCACTGCTCATATTTCATCGTCCTGAAAACTACTAAATGCATATTAAAACCAGGATTTCGTAAATCTGCGTCGGGTGAAGTGGTATGTTTGGCGGTGCGAGCTTAGACCCATGAGGAAATGTGATAGCCCAAGGCAGGGAGCATTTTTTGCCATAACAACAGCCGTTAAACAGACACCCCAGCTTGGCAAATATACAAGGGATTGGAATCGACATCGCAACCAAGTCAAGCGCTTCCTGTTTGTGCTTGGTCAGTATAAACCCGAGAGGCGCAGCTAAACCAATATATGCCAACAACCCGCCCCATAGCCCTCCCTGCAGGTAGTGCCTTATCGTCAGCATCGCCCGGAAATCAAATTGACCCTGCTGAATATCATACAGCAGCCTTGCTAAGACAGTCATACTCATCATATAGCAAATACTAATAACAATCCAAACACGATTCCGAAGCCCCAGGCGTTTGGCAATCAAGCAGCTAATCAGGAAATGACTTATAATACCTACGAGGTAAAAAACAGTATAAGTCGAGACTGGTCCGAGCCACGGCCACATTTCTTTGTTCCTCTATCAAAACTCAACAACACTTTTAGTTTAAATTAAAATACTATGTAATTCAGTGAATTAACAGTGGAAAATGAATGGCGCATCTCTTATTGCCAATTTTGGTGTTGCAATTTAGCAGATTTTATTGTTCTTGAAAAGACAAATATAGTTTTAACGTTGATATGGTTGCTTTTTAGAATTTAAGCAACTTAGTTTCTCGGATTAGCTCTCCGAGTTGTTCCTTTTGTGGAGCCGCCAGCAGAATTATATTCATATCGCGTGCTTTACCTGCCAGTTCCACAGTCTCTCCCTGCTTTAGGTCGGCTTCAATCTCTGACCAGGGCTTTGGCAAAAGGTCTTCATAGCCCTCAGGTATACGTTCCTTCGTATCGAGGGAGAAAAATAAGACGATTATGTCACCAGGTTTTGTGGTGTAGATGCCTTCGAAGATATTATCGTAGTATTCCTTTTTGTGAGGACGGCCGGTTTTATTGTATGTAACATTTTTTACTATTGGGAGGATTTCATTCCAAATGCTGAAGTCTGATTCTTTTTTTCGTGGCTCCATAATGAATATGTTGGGCAGGGGACTGGATGATAGCTGTTTACTTATGGATGGCGGATTTGGAATGTTACTGTGTTTACCGAAAAGGTCTGATAGTGCTATTGCAGAGTATGGATTGTTATACTTGAAGACGTTGTTTCTTACGCTCTTGGCGTATCGCCAGCCCCACGTAGGCGCCAAATTAGGTTCACTCAGATCAGCGAAAGTGTATAAGTGTGTATGCAAACCAAACTGGTGTTCGCAAAGTATAGGTTGCCCCAGTTTGTGGTAGTTTAAACGGTGCCAATGGTTTCCAACATAGACTTCATTTAAGGTATGATTTGTGAAATCGTTACTTGACTTTCTCAGTCCGGCCAGCATGGTTTCACGAACACGGTTGTGAGTAATTCGCGCCTTCAAAAGGCGAAGTTGTTCTTTGTTTGAGGCATCCGCTGCCGGTGATACTATAATCATTCGGGTCGGTATACCGAGAGCCCTTAGAACGGTGGTTAAATAGATGGCAACAGACGTGCATGAGCCGTGCGTTTTGTTGTAAAACATACCTTTGCCCAGCAGTTCGTGCTCTAAGTGCTGGTCAATTGTCCAGTCGTAGTTCTCTTTATCACGATTAAAATCGAGTTCGAATGCGTCCTCAAGGCCAGGATATACTTTCGGCTGGCCATTAGGATAATGAAAATAAAAGGTGGTGAATACTTTATCAAGAGACCTAGATTTTTTCATCAACCAGGAAGATACCAGCTCCACAACCTGCTTATCGGTCAGCTTTTCAATTATAATTCCATCGGCTTTGAGTTCCTCCAGCAGGTCCTGTCTCATTTTGTCATCCCAATTGGTGGTTATACCGGGCTTTAAGTATTGGGTCATATTGGAGTAATCCTGTTGCCAATTGGGATTGGCTTCTATCGATTCAGAAACTGTAGCAAGTGGGTAGTGAATAACTTCCAGTTCAATATAATCGTTTCTTTGTTCCAATACGCGTGCGTCTTGGAAGTCGTCGTTCAGGGCAGCGGGATCAAAGGGCGGCATGAACCGGAGGATTGAACGAACCGAATAGGTGTATTCTCGTCGCTCGTTCCAATCGCCATCAGGAGTGCCGTCACTATCGGTATCCTTTTTAGTGGGGTCTGTAAGGTACTTGTGAGTCTCCTGGAAGTCGGGGAGACCATCGTCATCTGAATCTGGAATATCAGCTGCGTAGATGCAGCAAGCGAAGAAATATAACAAAAACATAAAAAATATTACAAGTTTCATAAGATGCGTTTTACCAGTTTATATGAGATATTCCATGAACTCTATGGTATCAAACGGGGCATATTTGTCAATTTTGCCTGTCAGCTGACCGGTTATCTGTTCTTGACAATAGGGCTAATATAGCTTAATCTTTCTTTGTTTTCACGTATTTTTCGTTAGTTTCAGAGGTTTATAATGGTTGTAACCCGTTTCGCACCTTCGCCGACAGGTTATCTGCACGTAGGCGGGGCCAGAACAGCTCTTTTTAACTGGCTCTTTGCCCGGCGGATGGGTGGGAAGTTCATACTTCGCATCGAAGATACCGACCAGAAACGAAATACTCCGACTGCTATGCAGCAGGTTATAGATGATTTACGCTGGCTCGGCCTCGAATGGGACGAAGGGCCTGAAGTCGGCGGGCCGAACGGGCCGTATCTGCAGTCCCGGCGGAAGGACATCTACGATAAATACGTAAAGAAATTGCTCGATGAGCAAAAGGCCTATTACTGTTTTGACACGCCCGAAGAGCTTGACGCACTTCGCACTGAAAAGAAGGGCTTTATCTATTCCCGCCCTGAAAAGTTTCCTGATGCTGGCGATGCCGAAAAAGCCCGTGCCGAAGGCCGGTCAGTGACGGTCCGTTTCGCTATGCCGGGAAAAATTATGGTCGTGCAGGATGTTGTACGGGGCGAGATTACATTCGCAGCAGGCGAATTGGGCGATTTTATCATGCAAAAAAGCGATGGATTTCCAACTTATAACTTTGCCTGTGTGGTCGATGACTATTTGATGAAAATCACACACATTATTCGCGGCCAGGAGCATCTTATGAATACGCCCGGCCAGCAGGAATTGTGGAAAGCTTTGGGGTTCGGCGAGCTTCCAAAGTATGCACATATGTCTGTTACCGTCAGCGAAAGCGGCGGGAAACTTTCCAAACGTGAACGGCCAAAAGCCCTGCGCAACGCTATCAAGAATATGCCAGATATCGACCTGGAAAAACTCACTGAAGTCGGCAATATCGCTGCTGAAGGAGTCAACGACTTTATTGCGGGCAAGACCATACCTGATATGTCCGGTATTGATGCGATGGCAGAATATCTTGGCGTTGACCTGCCGGAGATTAACGTAGTAGATTTTTTTAAGAGCGGCTATCTGCCGCAGACAATGGTGAATTTCCTTGCACTATTGGGCTGGAACCCGGGGGATAAGCGCGAGATTATGTCTGTTAAGGAGCTAATTGAATGCTTTGACCTCTTGCGTTTGACAAAGACCAACAGCTTGTTCGACCGTAAGAAACTACTTGCCTTCAACACCGAGCATATCAGGATGATCGGTGAAGAAAAACTTATTCAGCATTTGAGGGACTACTTAAAGGTCATCGAATCTCCGGCTACATCGGCGGATGATGAGATGTTAGACAGAATAATAAGGGCCTGCGAAGGGGCTCGAACGTTGGCTGATATCGAACGCAAAAGCAGATTTCTATTTTTAGATAACAACCAGATAAAATACGATGAGAAAGCAGTTAAGAATGTTTTGCTGAAAAACGACGGCATAGCTACCCTGAGAATTGTGCGCGACAGGCTTGCTGCAATGGAGCAATTCACCATTGAGAATATCGAAACGGTGCTGCGAAGTCTGGCTGAGGAAAAGGGCGTCGGCTTAGGTAAAGTTGCTCAGCCGGTGCGTGTGGCCATTAGCGGAACTACTATCAGTCTGTCGATTTTTGACTCTGTCCAGATGTTAGGTAAAGAGAAAACTTTAGAGAGAATAGATAATACACTGAAAAAATTCAGTACGGAAGCTCAAACGAGAGGAACTTAAAAATGTCATTGTTGGTAACCGGTTCGATAGCAATTGATACTGTTAAGACACCTTTAGGTGTAAGTGAAAACTGCATTGGCGGCTCGGCGGTGTATTTTAGTATGGCGGCCAGTTTCTTCTCGCCGGTCAGACTTGTTGGCGCCGTCGGCGGGGATTGCCCGTTTGATCTGAAGCAGGTTTTTGCCGGCAGAAGTGTTGATTTGACAGGCCTGGAGATAAGAAAAAACAGCAATACCTTTCGATGGGCCGGCACGTATCACGCAGATATTAACGAGAGGACCACAGATAAGCTCGAATTAAATGTCCTGGCAGAAGAGCCGCCAAAAGTACCGCAAGTCTATAAAGACAGCAAATTCATCTTTCTTGCAAATACCGCACCGGCCCTTCAGCTTCAATTGCTCGAACAGATTGATGAACCATCCTTCATAGCTGCCGATACGATGGATTGCTGGATTCAGGGACGACTCGATGATTTGGAACGGCTGCTTAAAAAGATTGACTGCCTTATTATCAACGAAGATGAGGCGAGACTGCTGGCGGCTGAACATAACCTAATAAAGGCGGCAGAGGCGATTTTAGAAATGGGGCCGATTATCTTGGTCGTCAAGAAAGGTGAATTGGGTTCGATAGTTTGCAAGGCCGACGAGAAATTTGTTCTACCGGCCTTTCCGTCCGCCGAGGTTAAGGACCCTACCGGTGCAGGTGATAGTTTCGCAGGAGCGTTGATGGGCCATCTGGCGCAAACCGGCAAGACCGACTTTGCCACGTTAAAAGCGGCGGTCGCCTACGGCACAGTGGTTGCCTCTTTTACAATTGCTGATTTCTCGCTGGCAGGTCTGGCCTTGATAGGCAAAGCCGATATCGACAGCAGGCTGGGAATTTTACGAAAAATGACGCAATTTTAGCAGTCGGTGATGTATGCGATGTTTTATAGCGATAGATATTGATGAGGGAATAAGAAGTGCATTGAGTGACCTGCAGTGGCAGTTGCAGAACGGCGTTGACGTTAAAAAAGGCGATGTCAAATGGGTAAACACGGATAATATACACCTGACATTGAAGTTCCTTGGCGAAATTAAAGATGAAAAAGTTGTCGAGATTTGTAATATAGTTAATACAGTTACCGGCAAATATAAAAGTTTTGAGCTGGATATAGAATCGGTCGGCCATTTTGGCGGTAAAAGCCCTAAAGTTTTGTGGGTAGGCATGGGAAAAGGAGGAGAAAATCTGTTAGAATTACAGGAAGATATTGAAAAGTCACTAGCTTTGGCAGGCTGGCCGCAGGAAACCAGAGAGTTCGCTGGCCATCTGACCCTGTGTAGGATAAGAAAACCAGTGGCGGGTGTTAAACTGGCGCGAATAAGTGAGGATTTCAGGGATTTTAAGCTCGGAACGATGCAGGTCGATTCAGTATCGGTTTATCAAAGCGAGTTGAAGCCGACAGGCCCCGTCTATACTCTGTTAGGAAATTATAAGTTGCAATAATTACCATAGGACAATCGGAGAAAAACAAAAATGTCGAAAATATCATCACAGCAAAAGGATACAGAAGGTAAGTCCAAAGGTACAAAAGCCCAATCCGATAGTAAAGAGGCTGCTTTGGAGCGCGTGATTGCGCAGATTGAGAAGCAATACGGCCAAGGCTCCATAATGCAGATGGATGAGCACAGGTATGCCAGGATAGAGGGCATACCCACCGGATCATTGTCACTGGACATAGCCCTCGGCGGGATGGGTATCCCTCGCGGAAGGGTTACTGAGTTGTTCGGACCGGAGTCATCCGGCAAAACTACTCTTGCGCTTCACGTTATTGCCAGTGCCCAGCGGGCGAGCGGTATAGCTGCCTTCATCGATGCTGAACACGCCCTCGATACAACCTGGGCCAAAAGGTTGGGTGTCGATGTCAGCAGTATGCTGGTCAGTCAGCCCGATACCGGCGAACAGGCACTTGATATCACCGAGATGCTGATAAGGTCCAATTCCATCGATGTTATTGTTGTTGACTCGGTTGCCGCCCTGACGCCGGCAGCAGAGATTGAAGGCGAAATGGGTGCCACCCACATGGCGCTGCAGGCAAGATTAATGAGTCAGGCGATGAGGAAGCTTACCGCTGTTATCAACAAAAGTAAAACCTCCCTTATCTTTATAAATCAAATCCGTATGAAAATCGGCGTGATGTTCGGCAACCCGGAAACAACCCCCGGTGGGAGGGCACTGAAATTTTACACGTCCGTCCGAGTCGATTTAAGAAGACTGGCGACCTTAAAAGACGGCGGCAACGCCATCGGCACCAGGGTCAGGGCGAGGGTGGTAAAGAACAAAATTGCCCCACCTTTCCGTGATGCTGAGTTTGATATTATGTTCGACAGCGGAATCAGCTACGAAGGTGATTTACTCGACCTGGGTGTTGATTGCAAGGTGGTCGAAAAGACCGGTGCCTGGCTAAACTATGGCGATGTCCGCCTCGGACAGGGCAGAGAAAATGCAAAGAAGTATCTGGCTGAAAATATAGATTTGCGCGAGGAGCTGAAAAGTAAAATCCTTGCCGCCAAAGGGCTGGCGTGAAGTGTATCAGATGAATGATAAAGCAGGGTATAGGTAGGGGTAAGGAAGGTTTGCGGTGCCAAGTGCGAAGCAGATAAGACGTGATTTTATAGATTTCTTCAGGAGTAAAGGGCACGAATTTGTCCCCAGCTCACCCATAGTGCCGGTTAATGATGATACGCTGCTTTTCGCCAATGCGGGGATGAATCAGTTCAAAGATATTTTTTTAGGGCTGTCCAGTCCCGAATATCGCAGAGTGGTCAACAGCCAAAAGTGCCTGCGCGTAAGCGGTAAGCACAACGACCTTGAAGAGGTCGGCAAAGATACCTACCACCATACCTTTTTTGAAATGTTAGGCAACTGGTCGTTTGATGATTATTTCAAGGCCGAGGCAATCGAGTGGGCATGGGAGCTTTTTATAAAGGTTTGGGGAATCGAGCGGGACAGCCTGTGGGTGACTGTTTTTCAAGGAGATACGAAAGATAATTCCCCGCCGGACAGTGATGCCAGATTGCTTTGGCCCAAAGTAACGGGCATTTCGGAAGAGAGGGTTCTCTTTGGCGGTAAAGAGGACAATTTCTGGGAAATGGGTGACACCGGTCCCTGTGGGCCCTGCAGCGAGATACATATCGATCTCGGTCCGGATATGTGCGACAAAAAAAATGTCGCCAGCCACAAGTGCGCAGTCAACGGCGGCTGTGCCCGATTTATAGAATTGTGGAATCTGGTCTTTATACAATATAACCGAACCGAAGCCGGCAAGCTTATTGAACTCGGCGCAAAGTATGTCGACACCGGCGCCGGGCTGGAAAGAATCGTAGCGGTGCTGCAGGGCAAAAGAAGCAATTATGATACCGATTTGTTTATGCCCGTAATCGATAACGTTAGTGAAATCACCGGCTACAAATATACGTCCAAGCTGAACAACAAAGTCGATAACGCCTTCAGGGTTATAGCCGACCATATTCGCTCGCTTGTCTTTGCGATAACCGATGGCGCAGTTCCTTCCAACGAAGGCAGGGGCTACGTAATACGGCGCATACTCCGCAGGGCTTCGAGGTTCGGCAGGGAACTGGGAATGCATGAGCCGTTTATGTATAAGCTTGTGCCTGTGGTTGTTAGTTGTTTAGGCGAAGCGTTTGGCGAGATAAAAGACAGGGCTGACTATGTTTCGACGGTTATTGAATCGGAAGAGGCAAGTTTCGGCAGGACACTCGACAGGGGCATTGAAATATTCAACAGCGCGGCCGAGCGGGTGGAGGCCTCCGCCAACAGAACAATCAGCGGCGAGGACGCTTTCCAGCTTTACGACACTTACGGCTTTCCACCAGACTTAACCCAGCTTATGGCACAAGAGCGCAATCTGAAAGTAGACACGGTCGTGTTCGACGAACTAATGGAGAAGCAAAGAGAACGCGCAAGGGCGGCACGAAAAGATGATTCGCTTGTGACGGTTTTGGCTGACACGAATTTGCCGGCAACGGACGACCTGCATAAATATCAGGTCGACAGTTGCGAGTGTAGAGTGCTTGGCTTTGTCGATGACGGAGGTTTTAAGCAGGAAGGTGCTGTTAAAGCAGGCGGCAAAGTCGGCTTGATTCTCGATAAGACCTGTTTTTACGCCGAGGCGGGCGGACAGGTCGGCGACTGCGGAATGATGAAATCTCCCAAAGGAAGTTTTATTGTCGAGACAACCGAGAAGTTCGGTGATTCCATTATTCACTGGGGAAAGCTGGCTGACGGTTCCGTAAGTGTTGGGGATAATGTAAATATAACGGTTGATAAGAACCGCCGGCAGACCAAGAAAAATCATACCACCACACATCTGTTGCAGTGGGCTTTGCAGCAGAGGCTTGGCAAATCGGTCGCACAGCAGGGTAGTCTTGTATGCCCGGATTATCTCAGATTCGATTTTACTTGGCCGAAGGCTTTGAGCAGCAAAGAAGTAAAAGAGGTTGAGAACCTGGTCAGAGAAGAAATCTCCGCAGATTCGCCGGTAACGTGCAATGTTATGCCGAGAGAAGAGGCGCAAAAGCTCGGTGCGATGGCGCTGTTCGGTGAAAAATACGGAAGCGAAGTTCGGGTAGTTGCCATTGGCGTCACAGAGGACGACCGGCTTGGCGAGGCCTTTAGCAAGGAGTTTTGCGGCGGCACACACGTTGAAAGGCTCGGTTCTATCGGCGGTTTCAAGATAATCAAAGAAGAAAGTATATCAGCAGGTATTAGGAGGATAACAGCATTGACAGGCGAAAAATTGACAGAATTTTTAGAGAAGAGAAGCGAAATTATCGATGAGCTTTGCAAAATATTAAAGGCACCGGCTGAAGAAGTTCCTGAGAGAGTCAAAAAATTGATAGATGAAAACAAGAAGCTTGCTAAGGAGCTAAAGTCTGCGTCCAGGCAAAGCGGTAGTAATATTATGACCGAGGCAAAACAGCTTCTTGAAGGGTGTGAAAAAATTGGGCAGACATCGGTAATTATTGGCAGGCTTTCAGCTAATTCAGCCGAGCAGGCTCGTGAAGCGATTGATATGCTCAAAAAGAAGACAAAATCCGCTGCGGTGGTTATTGGCTTTATCGAAGGTGAAAATGCAACTCTACTTACTGGTGTTACTAACGACCTTGTAAAAAAAGGTCTAAAAGCCGGCGAATTAGTGAAGCAAATCGCTCCTTTGGTTGACGGTGGAGGCGGCGGCCGGGACCAAATGGCGCAGGCGGGCGGTAAAAATCCAGCAAAAATCGACGATGCCCTTGCCAAGGCCGCAGAAATAATAAGAGAGAAGTTGAACACTGTTTAGGGCTTTCTATGACTTTGAATAAACACCTGCTTTCAGCATCGGTGGTATTTGTTTACCTGTTGTGCGGTTGTATTGCAGGGCTACTTTTTGCAGCGGACAAACCTAAAAAGATAAATGACTTCAATTTTGTACCCGGAGAAGAGGTTCGTGTCGATGTTAACAACAAATATATAGGCGGCGACCACTTCCTCGTATATGTCCCAACCGATTATACAGACGAGCATAATTGGCCTGCGATTTTCGTTTATCACGGGATGGGCGGTCAGCCGACGACCTGGCCGTTCCGGCAAATAACTAACGGTAAAGGTTTTATTATTGTCGGAATGGAATATCTTCATCGTGGTAAGGCCAAGCTCACAAAAGGTGAGTATATAAACTATTTTAAGCGTGAACGTAAAAGTGTTCTGGAAGTCAAAAGATACGTTTGTGAACGTCTTAAAATAGACGAGGAACGACTGTTTGTCACGGGCACCAGTAAGGGCGGTTGGCATACCTCATCCATATTTGAGAGCAGCACTAAGGTCTGGGCAGGGGCCGTCATTATTGCAGCCGGTCGGAGCCGAAACGCCAGATTGCTCTCCAGCAGTGCTGGCAGAAAAGCACTGCGAGGCAAGCCCATTTATATCGGCGCCGGCGAAAAAGATATTAATCTGCCCTGGGCCAAAAAAGCAGCGACATATTATAAAAGCCTCGGAGCAGAGGTAACGTTTGAGGAGTGTGAAGGAGAAGGGCATGGATTTGACTATACTAAGCTGAAGGAATTGTATAACTGGCTTGTTACAAATAGTGCTATTGAGAATGTACAATCTGGTTCTTTACAGCGGAGCGTGCCACAGCTGGACAAGACAGATTAATTGCCAAAACCGCGGATTTTTATGCTTTTTGCGTGTGCGTCAAGCCCCTCAGCCTCAGCTAACCGAATAATATCTTCGGCACATTCAGCTAATTTCTCTTTGCTGTATTCTATAATACTTGTTGATTTGATGAAATCATTGGCGCTTAAAGCGCTGGAAAACCTCGCACTTCCCCCTGTCGGTAGCGTATGGCTCGGCCCGGCCCAGTAATCGCCGACCGCGACCGACGAATAGTCACCGATAAATATCGCACCGGCATTTTTTATTTTTTTAGCAATTTGCCCACTTTGTTTTCCGCATTGTATATGCAAATGCTCGATTGCAAACTTATTTGCCCATTCAACAACCTCATCCATATTTTCCAAGATCGCTATGCTGCTATACTTAGTAAGGCAGTTGATAACTTCTTCACGTCTGTTTAGCTGCCCCGTTTGGTTTTCAAGATGACCAAGGACTTTTTCTGCAAGCGTGGATGAGTTTGTTAGTAAAATTGCGCTTCCGGGAACATGCTCTGCTTGGCTCAACATATCGGCAGCAACCCACGAAGGGTTCGCTTTATCGTTCGCAATTATGAGAACCTCGCTTGGCCCAGCTATAGAGTCAATGCCAACTTGCCCAAAAGCGTATTTCTTGGCAGTTTGCACCCATTGATTTCCGGGACCGACTATAATATCCACAGTTTTAATTGTGTTTGTTCCATCTGATAGAGCCGCAACGGCCTGAACTCCGCCTATTCTGTAAACCTCTTTAATTTTTAGCTCGTAGCAGGTCGCTAAAATTACCTGATGAATGCTACCGTTGTATCTTGGTGGCGAGACAACAACTATCTCTTTCACCCCTGCTACCTGCGCTGGGACAGCACACATTATCACAGTCGACGGCAGCGGAGCCGATGCCCCCGGCACACATATTCCCACTCGTTTTATTGGTGTATACTTTATGCCTGTCGATTTAAAGTTCTTGTTTTGACCGACAAAAATTTTTGACTGATACTCCTTTACATTCTTTATCGCCTGGCGAATCGACCTCAAAAGTTTTTTGTCGATTGTTTTGTGGGCGTTTTTTAACTCCTCTTCCGATATTCCAAACTGTTCAGGAGTAAGCCTCGCACCATCGAACTTCTCGGTGTATTCGGCTACTGCTTCGTCTTCACGTTCCCAGACATCCTCAATAATTGCCGCTACTTTTTGACCTTCTTCGCTTCGAGGATTAAATGTCGCCACTGCGCAGACAGTTTCGCGAAGGCTTTTTAACTTTTCATCGAAGTCTGGCTGTTTATATGAAATCAGGATTTTACCAAGCTCGTCTGGCATCGATTTATCCTTATCTTCCGAAGTTTTCGTGGCTGTAAGTCCGAGTCGCCTTCTGCAGCAGCAGATAATATTCGCCTTTGTATTGCGTTAGAATTCCTGCTATTTTGAATCGAACGGGGTCGGCCTCAATAGACTGCTCGTGCTGTGTCTTTTCCAGGACTTCACAGGGCAGCAGACGGAACGAGATTCTCGGGATGTTCCTGCCGAGAGCTTCAAGGGTAACTTCAGGTTCACCGTCGGCGCTGCTGGATAAAACTGCAGATCTGTTCACTAAGATGAAGTCCTGCTTTAACTGTAATCCCTTTTTCAACTGCTCGTGGCGAAGGATTCGCCTGGTCTCAAGCTTGACTATTATCTCCGCTGGTATGGCTAATACATCATTCGGCTCATTGATAGCTATCCTGGCCTTTTGTTGCTGCGATGTTGACCCTCGCCCCTCGGAGAGGGGCGGGGTTGACGACTCTTCCGGTTCGGTTTGATTATCAGTTGCACTGACAGGCAAAAAATAAATTGGGAATATATAATTGCTGCCTCTGTATTTTGTAACATTGCCCCAGAGCCTGTAGTATGCATCGGAACGTTTTTGGACGTCAGCGGTTATTTTTTCCAGTGCTGCCGATGGCAGCAGCTCGACAACCGAGCCAGTGCGGATTCGGCCTGTATCATCACTTACATTTGAATCAAATTCGAAGAACCATTTACCGCCGGCGCTGCTTAATTTGCCATCGGCGCCTGTTAGGCCGAAGCCATCCCGCAGCGGACGAGCCGAACCGGCTGATGCCGCGCAGCTTAACAATGCTAAAATAAAAATCACTATTCTCTTGCTCATATCAATGGCCAATAATCAACTCTACAACCTGCTCCGGTTTATCTGTCTGCCGTATGTGTCGGCTGCTCTTTGGGTCATCGCTTGCGATTAAATCAATGAGCGGCTTCCAAAATCCGCCTACGAGTATAATCGGTTTATCTGCTTTGATAAAGCCCTTGTTTTTTAATTCCCAAACCTTTGCCAGCTCAAGCAGCGTCCCTGTTCCGCCGGGCAGCACAACGTATGCCTGTCCCAGCTTTATTAGCGAATCAAGCCGTTCGTCCAGTGAACCGGTAACGATTTCGCGACTGATATATTCATTTGGTGCTTGTGCGAAAGCTGAGCAGGTAACACCAATTGTCTTACCGCCGACTTCGGCGGCTCCTTTTGCCGCCGCCAGCATTGTTCCGCCGTAGCCGCCATTTGCAATAGTAATGCCAGCCTGGGCCAGTAGTTTGCCGGTCTGGTATGCCAGTTCGTAAGCCGGTTCACCGAGCTTTGCTTTAGCCGTGCCGAAGACGGTTATTGTTTTATCATTCATTTGCTTTGTTACGGGTGTAATTCAGCAGTCCGGCTGAGAGTAGAATTTTTCTGTCTCTCGCGGAAAGAATCAGCCTGCCGACAAATTCAAATGAGCCCGTCTTATCGACAATCCTGACTTCATCATCGTTTTTTATCGCTTCGAGCAGATTGTCAATTTGCAGGTGGTCGCTGGGCTTGATTTTGTCATAGTCAGCTGGCTCGGCAAAGACTATCGGCACGATGCAGAAGTTAATCAGGTTTGCCTTGTGGATTCGCTCAATGCTCTTTGCAATCACGGCGCGGATGCCCAGATACATCGGGCAAAGCGCAGCGTGCTCTCTCGATGACCCCTGGCCATAGCTTTCGCCTGCTACGATAACGCCGGCGGTTGCCTTTTTCTTTAACTGGAGGGCTCGTTCGGCGAATGTTGGCTTGCCTTTTTCGTTGAAACAATTGAAGACTGCTTTTGCGTATTTGGGCACATTTGAGCGCAGCTTCAGGAAAGACCCGGCAGGCATAATGTGGTCGGTGGTTATCTTATCGCCGCATTTAATCAGGACCTGTCCATGAAGTTTTTGCGGCAGTGATGGCGGTGTTTCCGGCACGATGATTGTTGACCCGCGTATAACCTCCGCTTTCGCCGCCTCTTCTTCGCTCAAAGGAGCTTCTATCATATTGTCATTGATAACAAATTCGTCCGGCAATTCTATTTTTGGATATTTTATCCCGAAAATTTTAGGCAGGTCGCGCGGGTCGGTAATTAGCCCTGTCAGAACCGAAGCAACTGCTGTTTCGGGACTGACCAGATAGACCTGGTCGCCGGGTGTCCCGCTTCGGCCAGAAAAGTTTCTGTTGAATGTTCTCAGACTCACTACGCCGTCAGCCGGCGA
>Ga0315545_1000717_pt1 | contig 34594 bp, 52 predicted proteins | sample SalMarSW160210MG_FD_203096 | JGI IMG/M metagenome (GOLD analysis project Ga0315545, IMG submission 203096) | Salt marsh sediment microbial communities from the Plum Island Ecosystem LTER, Massachusetts, United States - Salt Marsh Sediment SW1602-10 ...
CTCCCTAATATCTGCAGTTCTATTTCCAGAAGACATAAATTTAAGTTCTACTAATTTAGTGCTATCTAATTTAAATATATCACAGAACTCCCAACCACCTTTGGGGGTTATATCCTTTTTCTCTCTATAAATTGGCAAATTAGATAAATCATTAGAATATCTATTATCCTTTGGGGCACCTGACCATTTTAAAATATCTGGTTCAACTAAATTTCTCTTGCCATTAAGAGTTTTTACAGAGATTAATTTAACACAACAATTTTTTGCAGTAACCCTTCCTTTATTTTTAACTTTGATACGAAAATATTTTATCAATTCAGGATATTTTATTATAATGTGTGGCTCGTAATTTGAAATACTAAATTTTATTTTTGGTTTTTTCCACCATTCCCAAAATATACTCCCAAATAAAGCCACAATTACTGCCAATAAGGTAATCCAAGATTGAGTATTCATAAATTATCTTACAATAAAGTATTTTTAATAATTGTTATAATTAACTATTAAGACCCAGTTTTGTTAAAAGACCAATTAAGGTAACAATGTAGAACTAAAGTAAAGTTTTTATAAGCTATTTGTGAATAATTTCAATGAGAAAGATAACTTCCAAGTATAAAGAAGAGAAAAAAAGAAAAAGGAATGGGATAATTATTGGATTAATTCTTGTGGGAATTATGGTTCTCAGTATTTTGGGATATTCCTTTTTGGGAGAAGAAAAAAATAACAATACAGAAAAAATAATTTATAATAATTTTGAGTTTGAAAATGTAAATGGCTTTTGGACTACAAAAATTAATGGTATTCCATTTGCTTTTAAATATAATCCAACTCAAATTAATGAAACTGAATCTAATTTAACAAGTTTAGATTATTATAATAAACCTCTTTATATTTCTTCAGAAAATAAGGAAGCAGAGTCAGAGATTTATAGAAATCTTTTTTATCAAAATCAGATTGTTCAAAGAATGCAATATGCATGTTTAGAAGGAGAAGTTTGTGAAGGGGATTTTCCTGTTAAAACATGTGAAGATAATTTTGTTATCATAAAAGAAGCCAATGAAAGCAAAATAATTCAGAAAGATAACTGTGTTTTTATTGAGGGAAAACAGGAAGATTTAACAAAAATTAGTGATGAGTTTTTATATAGGATTTTTGGAATACGATAAAACTTAAAAAGACAAAAAAGGTAAGGTAAATATGGAAGAAAAAGAGAAAAAGAAAGGGGAAGATTTTATTCAAAAAAAAGAAAAAGAAATTTCAGAAAAAGAGAAAAATAAATCCTCTGATAATAAAACATTAAGAAATATTTTTATTGGATTGGGGATGTTTGTTGCTTTGTTTGTTTGTATTGTTTTGTTTGTTTATTCTATGAATCATTTTGAATATAAAGGAATAAATTTTAATGTTATAAAAGATACTGGAGGATTAACTTTTTATCATTTAGAGGAGGGATATAATTTGAGAAAAGATCCACGAAAACTGGATAAAATTCCTTTTGAAGGAGAAATAAATTTTGCTCCAATAAATAAATTAGTTTATAATAGTACTCGATTTGAATGTGAGGGGGATGGAGTTATTGCAGCTGCAAATCTTGGATTAATTTTGCATGCTATTGCTGGGATTGATTTAGTTAAAGACCAAAATGCAACTTGTGATTCCCAAGGAAGATATATGTTTGTAAATATTAAACCAGGAAATGAAACAAGAATAATACAAAATGGACCTTCATGTTATGAATTTGAAGTAAATAATTGTGAAATTTTAGATGTTACAGAGAAATTTATTGTAGAAATTCTTTCCAAAATTAATGAAATAAAAGAAAATTAGATTATGGATTTGCGACTTATTTATGCTATAATTCTTACAATACTTCCAATAAGTGAATTAAGAGGTGGTTTACCTCTTGCCATAATTTATGCAACAGAGCATAATATACCTATTATATTGATTTTTTCCTTAATTATTTTATTAAATATTCTTGTAATATTTTTTATTTTTTATTTCCTTGATAACCTTCATCATGTTTTTATGAATATTAAATTTTACAAAAAGTTTTTTGAATTTTATGTAAAAAGATTTCAGAAAAAAATTGACAAGTTTGAGAAGAAATATTCTACATTGGGTTTTCTGGCATTAACTTTATTTGTTGCAGTTCCTCTTCCAATTACTGGTGCCTGGAGTGGATGTTTGGTTTCATGGATGCTAGATTTAGATAGAAAAAAAAGTATTATAGCTATATCTTCAGGAGTAATAATTGCAGGAATTATTATTCTTTTTGGAACAATGGGTTTTATTAATTTATTTTTTTAGAATAGATTTTTTATATAAGAATTTAAAATCTGAATAAACAGGAATTTCTTTTATTTTGAATATTTTTACTTCTAAAAACCAAACTCCGACGACAAATAAGGTACTTCCTAAATACCAAAATAATTTATGGGCAATATTAAAAAAAGAGTTTCCTGAAAGAAATACTAAACTTAATAGAAAAATCCTTAAAATATTTAGAATTAAAAGAGATATAAAAGAGAATAGAATCATCTTTATTCTTTTTTTGATTTTTATTTTTGGAACTGATAGATTAAGAATTAATAAAAGATAATAAGCTGCACCTGCAATACATGCTGGAATTAATTCTATTGGAAGATTATTAATTAAGATGATATTTTGCATCAAAGAAGTGTCAAAAAAAAGACTTAATAAAAAATAAACAGGATAAAGAGTAAGAGGAGTGAAAATAAGATAAAATATCCAAAAATTTGGTAAGGCGATTATAATTAAGATTAAATATCTTATGAAAATATCTATAAATTGTCTTGAAATTTTATTCATAGAAATTGAAGTGGAAATATATTTAAATATTTTAAGATTTTATAATTCATGAAAAAAAAAGTTATTTTTATAGGAATATTAATTCTCTTTTTTATATTCTTAAGTTTATACTTTGATTCTGAAATTGTTAAAGCAATATCTTTGATAAAAAATAATTTTATTAATAATTTTTTTCTGGGGATAAATTTCATTAGTTCTGAAGTGATAATCTTTTTACTAGTTATAATTTTATTTTTATGGAAGAAAAATAAAAGAAAATGGATATTACCTATAATATTTACAGTAGGTTTATCAGCTGTGATAAGTTTTTTATTAAAAGTTATTGTTCAAAGACAAAGGCCTTTTCAATTAGGAATAATTTCTTTAATGTCTAATTTAGAATCAAGTTATTCAGTATGGAATTTCTCTTTTCCTTCTTCTCATGCGATATTAGCTTTTGCAGTTCTTCCTTTTTTATCAAAAGAATATCCTAAATTCAAATATGTATGGATTATTTTTGCTGGCTTAATTGCTTTTTCAAGAGTTTATTTAGGATTACATTTTTTAAGTGATGTTCTTATTGGAGGAATAATTGGATATTTATTGGGCGCAGTAATTTTAAAATATGAAGAAGAAAATCATTTTTTCAAGAAGTTTTGGAAAAAGGTTCTTAAAAAATAATTATGCCTTTTCTAATTTAAAATTAAATTTTTTTTCCAAATTCTTAAATTTATCTAAAATTTTATATTCAGAGTATTTATATTTTGGAGGAGGAGTAAAAGAAGTTTGATTATAGGGAAGAATTATTAATAAAGGAGATTCTAATTTTTTATCTTTATTTATACATATAACTCCATGATGAGTTTTATAAAAATTATATTTTCCACTTTCAATTGGTTGTCCAAATTCTGAAATCATAAAGTTAAATGAGTTAGAAATATCTTTAATCCAATAAGACATGAGAATTATTCTTTTTTAGCAACTCTTAAAGCAACTATTATAATAATTAATATTAAGATTACATTCAAAGCTCCGATTCCCCATAAATACCAATTGTTTTCTGAGATTAAGTTTCCTGTAATTCCTGGTAAATTAAATCCTGGTTGTTCCTCAACTGTTACTGAAACAGGTTGTGTTATTACTAATTCATCATCTGAAAGAACTTCGATATTGAATAATTTATCTCCTGAAACATCTTTATTTATATTAAATGTTATTAAAACATCTTGTGAATCTCCTGCATCTAAAATAATTGTACTTGGTTCAATATTAACTAATGTTGCCCATTCATCATGATTAGCTATATTTAACTTATAAAGAGATAATTCATCTCCTGTATTTGTAATAGTGGCTTTAACAATTAAATCTCCTCCTGCTTTTACTTCAGATTCTAAACTTGGAAATACTGAAACCTGAGGTTCAACAACACATGAACCTTCTTTTATTTCAATAGTTTTAAAGTATGAAGCTTCATCTTCTTCTTCATTTGTTTTAAAAATATCACTATCATCTAAATCTTCATCATCATATGCAATTAATTTTATTTTATAAGTTCCTTCTTCAACATCTTTTGGTGTTTCAAAAGAAAAACTAATTTTCTTATAATCCATAGCGTCTATTCCAGAATCAAATTCAACTACTTCATCAATTCCTAATTCTTTATTATAAATCCAGACATAAACTTCATCATCGTCTAAATCTTCATCTCCAACATTCCAAGCTTTTGCAGTAAGTTCAACTGTTTCTCCACAAGAAACTGAATTTGGCTGAAATTCAATGTCATCTATAATTACAAACTTATCATCAGTAATGATTTCTATTGGTTGTGAATCTGAATCCCCTGTTTCTTGTCCATCAACTTCATCTGGAGCATGACTATCATCAATTTTTCCAACTGCTTTTATATAAAAAGTATAATCATTATTTCCTTCTTTTAATTCATCTGCATCTACTTTCAAAGTAAGAGTAACATCTTTGTCATCTCCTTCATCTAAATCAAATTTATCATCATCAATATCCATATCATCTTCATCAAAGATACATTTTCCTCTTTCTTCATCCCACAAACATGCTTCAATTTCAATATCTTCAACATCCCAATCTCCTTTATTTTCAACATTAAATTGTATTTTAACTTCATCAAGAGGATACCAATAATCTTCATCATCTCCAAATCCCTCTATTGTGTTAAAGTCAATATCAGAAATGTCTAAATCTTCTGTTCTTCCATCTTCACCTGCATCATAAAAAGGAGTTTGTTCGAAAGTTAATGTTAAAGATTCACTTTCATTTTCTGTTTCATTAGTTGCTGTTAAAACTGTTTCATATATTTTCCCAAATTCAAACTCAAAATCTTCTGCATCATATTCAATAGTAATGTCGTATGAAGTATGTGTATTATTAAATTCTAAACTTGTATTAGAAAGACTAAATGAAATTGTTTTATCATCTTCAATGATATCTTCAATTCCTAATTCTATTATCTCATTTGTATCACTTTCAATAGTTACTTCAACTGAATCTCCTTCTTGTGAAAGCGCTGAAGGCTCTGAAAAAGTAATTGTGGCACTAACAAAGCTAGCTAGAACTAATAATGTAAATATGCTTAAACTCAAAATCTTTAAAGATTTGCTTGCCATGTGTAATCATTCTTGAGTTAAGATGGTTTATAAAGTTTTTTATTTTGGAAAATATAGCTTAAATTAGTATTCAAAAAATTTATATATTTGATAGTATTAGTTAAAAGATAAAAGATGGTAATAAAAGCAAAGGAAAACTCTATAGGGGCATGGGCATTTTTAATTGGTGTTATACTTGCCATAATAATAGGTTTGTTTACGAAATTAATACCTATTCCTGCTTTAACAAAATATAGTGGTTTTATTTATTTAATATTGGTGATTTTAGGAATAATTGTTGGGGCTTCAATAAATGCTTCAGGAAGAGATTCGCAGACATTTTTGATAACAGGGACAGTTATTGTAATTGTTAGCAGATTTGGAATGGAGAGTGCTATAGGTTCATTAATAGGAATTGGACTTGGAGACACAGTATCTTCAATATTTGCCGCATTATTAGCATTATTTGTCCCTGCGACAATAATTGTAGCTATAAAAACAGTTTTTGGAATTGCTAAGATATAAAGGGAACAAAGGTTCACCCTTATCAACCCTCTTTTAAGTTTCTGCTTAAAGCTAATTAATTTTATCTATATTAATAATGGAACTATCAAAATCTAATCTTGGGCAAGCAGTATTTATCCATGATTGAATTTCTGGGAAATTTTCAAATTCTCTTGAGTTTATTTCATTACTAATAAATAAATAAGAATCTTTATTCTTGAGTTTGTTTTTTAGAATAATTGCTTTTTTGAAATTCTCTTGTCCTGGTTTTGTTGATATTAGTATTCCAATTTTTTGAGCATTTAGAAATTTTACATAAGATGCTTTATTTTTTCTTTTCATAGAATCAATTTGTTCTTTTGAAATCTTTTTTAATTTATTTGATTCAAGAATATAAACTGGAATTTTATTTTTAGAAGCAAGTGAAATTGCATGAAATCTTCCTGAAGATATTAATAGAATTGATTTAGTTTCTTTTGGAAATTTTGGTTTTGAGCAACCTAATATCTGAATGAATTGAGTTATTTTATGTTTTTTTGAAAGTATTTTTTTTATTTCATCTGCAATGTCCTTATATTGAATTGAATAAGCTATTGCTAAATTTTTTGGAAGTTTTTTAGATATTTCTAGAATTTTTGATTTATTTACTTCTGATTTAATTTTTGTGGGAATGAATAATGTTTTCATGATAAGATAATTTGACAAAGATTTATAAATTATTAGATTTCAATCTTTTTGGATGGCTCCAATCAATTTCAATTTCTAGAGTAGATTTTATTAAACTCCGTCCATTTCTTGGAATAGTCTTTCCTTTTACAACAATCAAACCAATACCATGATTATAATCTTGGCTTACAATCGCATCTAGATAAAGAGGATGAAAGATTTTTTTGCTTGAATTTTTCTTGTCTTTTTTTTGCAAAAAAACAATTTCCCTTCCATCTTTAAGCATACAAATTCAATAGTTTGAATATCACTACCAATGCAGAGGTTGCTTGTTTGATATTTAAAAAATCCTTTAGCCATATTTTAATATCTAAATAAAGGTTTATTTCAAAAAATTGTTATCTAAATTTTCAAGTTTCATTAGGAAGGTAATTAAAATGATTTATAAATTTTTAGAATTCTTTTCATAGATTTTATAAGATTCTTGAGAAAAATAAGCATAACTAAATGATTTATGTGATGAAAAATTACTCAAACTTATTTCTTTTTTCTGGTTGAGGTTGTGCAGTTTCTTTATAAATTTTAGCAAAAGAAGGAGTTACAATTACTATATTTTCTCCAAATCCTGCAATACTTCCATCAAGAGCATCTGTTGTTTTTTTGATTTTTGAAATTGCTCTTTTTAATTCAATAGAATCTCTTTTTCTTAAAAGTTTTATATCTATAACTGCAATAGTATATCCTTCTCTTAAAGCATTAAGAATATTATTAACATCTTCATATTGTTTTAGTACAAAAAGTTTTACAAGAACTTTATTTTCTTCTTTTTCTTTTTCTAAATCAATTTCTAAATAATCATCATCAGTCTCGTCTTTTCTTATTGAGCTTGAGAAAGCTTTTTTTATCTTATCAAAAACCATAGTAAATTTACATACAAGATATTTATAAAGATTTCGTAACTTTTTTGCAATTTATTTTGAAGAAGCCATTATTTCATCTCTGAGCTTTCCTAATTGTTCTGTTAAATTTTTTTCCTGTTTTTCTATAGAATTTGTTCTTAAATTCAGAATTTTTTCTTTGTCTAAAAGTTCTTTTTTCATCTTTGATTTATCTGTTTTAATCATTAATTGCCCAATTATCTTAAAGACTTCTTCTCCTGCATTTTCTATTTCTTTTAATGCAGAATTTGTTTCAGATAATTCCATTTGAAAAGCCTGTTTTTGAAGAAGTAAATTTTGGAGATTTTGCTCTAAAAATTGCATTTCCTGAATTTGTTTATCTTTTTCCATTTTAGTCAGATTTTATTTTTTTAACTTTAGTTCGTGGTTTAAAGAAAATTTTACCTCCGCAGAAAGGGCAAACAAATCTTTTCTCAAGCACTTTACTAGCAATTTTTTTTCCACATTTAAAGCATTTGTAAGTTGTCATTTTAGATGATATATATTTGATGCGAATTTTTTATTGCATTTAGAGCATTTCCAGATTCCTTTTGAGAGTCTTTTTACTCCGGGTTTTTTGCAAAATGGGCAGGTTTGTTTTACTTTTTGTTTTTCTTCTACTTTTGTTAGTTTAGTTCTAATTGATTTTCCATATCTTGCTTTGAATCTTCCTGCTGATTTTGTTTTTTTTAATTTTGTTGGCATTTTTATGAAATGGGGTTACGCGGATTTGAACCGCGGTCGTCAGGTCCCAAACCTGAAAGGCTACCAGGCTACCCCATAACCCCTTAATAAAATAAGAGGTGAAGTAATTTATAAAGCTATTTCTTTTTTTCTGGTTGTTTCTCTTCAGGTTCTTCTTCTGTTTTTTCTTCAGGTTTAATTTCAGACTCTTTAGCTTCCTTTTCTGCTTCTTTCTCTGCTTCTTCTTGTTTAATCTTCTTTTGTTCTGCTTCACTCAATTTAGTGAAATACTTTTCTAATTTAGCTTTTTTTTCAGAAGAAGTTTCTGTTTTTTCTTCCTGGATTTCTTTATCATATTTTCCTGAATCTATTTGATGTCCAACTTCAGAAGCAGGTTTATTTTCAACTAAAATACCTAAACTAACACAACTTCCAATTACTGTTTTAACAGCTGCTTTCAAATCTTTGCAAAGTAAATTTGGAAGTTTTGACTTTGCTATTGATATAATTTGTTCTATTGAAGCATTGGCAGCCTGCATTTTTTTCTGGATGCCAGAACCTTTTTCAATTCCTAATTCTTTTTTTAATAATTCTGAAACAGGTGGTGAAAAAACCTGAACTTCAAATTCTTTTGTTGAAGGATTAACATCTAATTTAACAGGGACTTTTAATCCCTTGAAATCTTTTGTCGCATCATTTACTTTTGAAATTATTTGTCCTATATTTAATCCTAAAGGACCAATTTTCTGGCTCAAAGCAGGACCAGGTTTCATGTTTGCTCCTTCAACTAAAAGTTTAATCTTCATTTTCCTCGTCTCTCCTTATAACTTTAACATTATCTATTTTAACTGTAACTGGCAATGGCACAACAGCACCAAGCAAGCTTACTACTACTGATTCTTTTTGTTTGTCTACTCTTAAAACTTTTGCTTTTTCTTTTTTGAATGGTTCTGCAATTATTTCAACAATATCTCCTTCTTTTATAGTTATAGTTGTAGCTGAAGGTTCAATCATATTTTTTATTTCTTCATAAGTTATTGTTTTTCCAATTATTCCTTTTACATAAGGTAAATTAAATACAGCCTCTTCTGCAGAATCTCTGTTTTCTGCTTCTAAAAGAATATAGCCTCTTAAACCATGAGGTCGTGAAACTGAAAAAACATTTAAGTTTCTTTTTTTTACTCTGTCAGCAATCATGTCAACTGCTCTTTCTTCTTTGTTTGTTGTAACTTTTATTATGAAAATCATCTTATTCAGCTCCGTCTAAGATATAACATCTTAGAAAGATATAATTTAGTTGAAATTAAGGTTTATAAATTTTTAGATTTTAACTAAAAAGAACGAGCAGCTCGTACAAGATTGAAATTCTTCTTGCTACTATTATGATAAAAACCTGCATTAAAAGATTCAGCATATGCTTCTTCACCAGGACCATTAACTAAACACTCTGAAGAACTCCAATAAGAATCATAAGGATTAGCTATAAAATCTCCAATTCCATAATCATATAAATTAAGAGCCATTTGATTAATTTCTTCTATGGATGGTAAAAACCAATCATTATAAATAAAATTATTATTAACAACACTATAATTTACACATCTATCTACTGCTTTATTTATTGCAGGGTCTATTGCTAAAATATCAATAGTATTTTGTTTACCTGTTCCAACTGCTTTTTCTCTTACTCCTGTATCAAGACCATATGTTCCCCAGATTGAAGGTGTTTGGTCTTCTGGAGCTGCTTCCATGTATCTCCAGCCATCAGAATAATTACCTTTGTCATAAAATATCCAACCCCCAGCAGGCCCTATATCTCTTATTTCATAATCAGGTTCTGGAGAACTTGTGGGTTCAGGGGAAGGCGTCGGTTCAGATGAAGGTGTTGGAGTGGGTCCAGGTAGGGGAGAACAAGTCAAAAATAAAGAAATTAACATTGCACAGAGAATATTTCTTATGAAATTTGTTTCTTTCTTTAGACTTTTTTCTAAATTCATTAATAATTCTAATTCAAAGAATATTATAAATTTTACTTAATAAAAATTTTCATAATTATGGAAATTAAAAAACCTAAAGTTCCAAGGATTAAAATTCCAAGAGCAGATACTTTTGCAATCATTTGAAATTCTTTTTTTGTTGGTTTCTTTAATACAGACCATACTCTTTTACATTTAATAACAAATGATTTAATTGATGTAAATATCTTTTTCATGGAAAAAATAAGGTGAGAGGGTTTTTAAGATTTATTCAAAAAATTCAATCCCTAATTCCTCTTCAATTTCTCTATGTTTTAAAACATCTATTGGTTCTCTATGTCCAAGAATTTGAGAACTTTTAACTCCTGTAACTATGAGTAATACTCTAATGGATTTGTCCATATCTTCAGATATTTGAGCTCCCCAAATTAATTTTGCATCTGGATTTAATTTATTTCCAATTGTTTCTATAATTGTTTTGCATTCGTCTAAACTCATATCAGGGCCTCCTATAATATTTGCTAAAGCGCCTGTTGCATTTGAAATATCTACATCAAGAAGAGGATTTTGAATTGCTTTTTCAACTGCTTCGAGAGCTCTTTCAGCACTATTTGATTCTCCCATTCCAATTAATGAAACTCCTCCATCAACCATTATTGTCTTTATATCTGCAAAATCTAAATTTACCAAGCCAGATGTTGTTACAAGTTCTGTTGTTCCTTTTACTGCATTTGTTAATATTTCATCGGAAATTTTAAAGGCAGTGTGTAAAGGTAATTCAGGAGCTAATTCAAGAAGTTTATCATTTGGTATGATAATTAAGGTATCAACAACTGCTTCTAATTTTTCCATCCCCATCATTGCATTTTCTATTCTTTTTCTTCCTTCAATTGTGAAAGGCAATGTAACAACACCAATAGTTAGAGCCCCTTGTTTTTTTGCTAAAGAAGCTACTACTGGCGCTGCACCTGTTCCAGTTCCACCTCCCATTCCACAAGTAATAAAAATCATGTCACTTCCTGAAATTTTTTTCTTTATCTCTGATTCAGATTCTTTAGCTGCTTCTTCACCTACTCTAGGATTACTTCCAGAACCCAAACCTTGAGTTAATTCTTTTCCAATTAAAATTTTTTTGTCTGCATTAGCATATAATAAATCCTGAGCATCTGTATTTATGGCAATTAATTCTCCTCCTTTTATTCCAATTTCTCTCATTCTGCTCAAAGAATTTCCTCCGCCTCCTCCTATTCCAATTACTTTAATTTTAGCTGTTTGTTGTTTCAAAAGTTCTGCTAATTCCTGATCAATATCTCTTATTTCCTGAGATAAACCAGAAGGAATTTGTGAAGAATTCTCACCTTTTCTATAAATATCTTCCATGCAAAAAAGAATAGTATATTGTTTTTAAGGATTATTGTGATGTTTTTGAGGTTGTTTCTTTAACTTCCTTAACCTCTAAATTTAACCCTAAAATATCTTTAAATTTATCTTTAAATAAATTCATAAATTGTGCAAATTTTTTATCTTTAATAATTAATTTATTTCCTTTTATTTCAAATTTAAGATCTTGTTTTTTTGTAAAGAATTCTATCAAAGCTTTTGTTTTCTCATTAATATCTTCTACTTTTCTTAAAACTTTAATATCATAAACTACATCTTTTCCAGCCAAAGGATTGTTGAAATCAACCATTACTCTTCCTCCTGAAACAGTAAGTATTTTTGCGATTTTGCCATCAAAATTAAATACAGCACCAGGCAAGGGATTTATTTTATGCTGCTTGAAAATTTTCATAGGAATCATCTGAACAAGTTTAGAATTTCTATTTCCAAAAGCTTTTTCTGGAGATAATTCAATTTTGTATTTTCCTATTTTTTTATTAATAAGAAAATCATCAACTCCTTTAAGAAACATTCCTTCTCCTAAACAAAAAATAAAAGGTTTTGGTTTTGCATTTGGATTTAATTTTTCTAAAACTTTTTTAATATTTGAATCAAAAATTTCTCCATTCTTGATTTTTGCTGTAAATTCTATCTCAATAAAATCTTTTTTTTGTAAAGTCATTCAATTTGTTGATTAAAAATATTTATAAATATATTTCTTTTGGATAATTTATGGTTTTGAAGATAATTAATGCTACAGAGGCAAAAGTCGGGACCAATATTCTTCTTGATGGAGAGCCTTATACTATTAAGAAAATTGACATTAGCAAGACAGGCAAACACGGGCATGCTAAAGCAAGAATTGAAGCTGTTGGAATTATTAATGGAAATAAAAAAGTTTTTGTGGTCCCTGGACATGATAAACTTGAAGTTCCAAAAGTTGATAAAAGAAAAGGTCAGGTGCTTTCAAAGTCAGATGGAAAAGTTAGTATAATGGATTTGGAAAGTTTTGAAACATTGGAAATTGATTGTCCAGATAAAGAATTATTTGATTCTTTAGAAGAGAATGGAAATTGTGAATATTGGAATATTGAAGGAAAGAAATTGATTAAAAGGAAACTTTAATTTTTTATAATTTTATAAACTCCAGCTTTTTTACCTGAAACTAAAATATTATGCCTTTCTTTTAACTTGAATTCATGAATCTTTTTTAATACACTTTCAAACTCTTGTTTTTTTGAAGTCATCAAAACTAAAATTCCTTTTTTCTTTAATATTCGTTTAAATTCAATTAATATTCTTTTGTAGAATTCTGAAATATTTTCTATATCTCTATATTCCCCCCAAGGAGGGTCAGTCACTATTTTGTCAATATAATTATTTTCAAAAAAATCTAATTTAGTAGCATCTAAATTTTTAGGTATAATCCTTTCACGAATAGATTTTGAATTTATTCTTTTATTTAAATATCTTTTATACCCCGCTATTTTGTCTGAAGCGAAAATCATGTTAGAAGGAAAATATTTTGCTCTTGTTATTGGAATTGAACCATGGCCTGCAAAAGGATCTAAGAAAATATCTTTTTTATTTGGTTCTGAAAGATAGCATAAAATATATGTTAACTCTGGTCTTAATTCTCCTTTTTCTAATTTGGATAATTTATTTCTTGTTAATCTTAATAAGAAATAACCTATTTTTTCTCTTCGCTTGAGAAACCAAAATTCAATATCTGGTTTACGCAAACTAAATCGAAGTTTGTTTTTTGTTTCATAAGAAATTTTATTTTCTATTTTTGCCAAAAAACTTTTATCTGACGAGACAAATTTATTTTCATCTGAGGACATTATTTTAAAAGTTTTATTTTGATTGTTTAAGAAAGGCTTAATTATTTTGTTTAAATTTCCTGATTTGAGAATTGACTTCATCATATAATCAAAGGAATTTTTTGTCTTTAGATTAGGAAATTCTTTAATTACAAAGAATGTATTATTAAAAAATTTTAATTGTTTTAATTTATTATAGAAAGAATTTGTTTGATAAATAATTGCTCCATCAAGAGTTGCTTTTATCTTTGAATCTTTAATAGTTTGTTTTAATAATTTTTTAACTGGCTTTTGGAATCCGGATATAAATGTTGATAAATATTCTACCATATAATTATAGATTATGAATTGTTAAAAAACCTTGGTATGAAAATTCAGTAAAAAACCTTAAAAACTCTTATCTTCATAATTAAGTATGGCAGCTAAAATTCCAGAAGCACAAAATAGATTATTCAAAAATGTTTTTGTTTGTAAAAAATGTCAGACAAAAATCAGAGCAGAACCACAAAAAATTCTCAAAGGTAAAATAAAATGTCGAAAATGTAAGAAAAGAGCGTTCAGACCTTTGAGGAAAAAATAGGTGTAAAATGAATTTTATGATACTTGATATCGCATTGTTAGTATTATTTGTAATTGTAATATCTTTATTTCTTTATAAAAATAGAAAGAATCTGAAAAAAGAAGGGCTTTTATTATTATATAAGACTCATCATGGAATAAGTGCAATTAATAAAGTTGGAAATAAATACAAAAAAACATTAAAGTTTTTGAGTTATGTTTGTATTGGATTGGGATATTTATTAATGGCAGGAATTCTTTATTTATTTGGACGAATTGTTTGGATTTATGCTTCCCGTCCAGATATTGTAACTGCTGTGAAGGTTCCACCAATAATGCCTTTGGTTCCTTATATTCCTCAAATTTTTAAATTAACTTTTTTACCTCCTTTTTATTTTATATATTGGATAATAATTATTGCTATTATTGCTATTCCTCATGAATTTGCTCATGGAATATTTGCAGCATATAATAAAATCAAAATAAAAAAGACAGGATTTGGATTTTTTCCTTTTTTTCTTCCTGTATTTTTGGCAGCTTTTGTTGAACTTGATGAAAAAAAAATGGCTAAAAAAAGCAAGTTCGCACAAATGTCTGTTTTATCTGCAGGAACTTTTGCAAATGTTTTAACTGCTATTTTTTTCTTTGGAATAATGGTTTTATTTTTTACTTTGGTCTTTACTCCTTCTGGAGTTATATTTAATAGCTATGCTTATAGTGTTGTAAATGTATCTGATATAACTATGATAAATGGTATTTCTCTTGATAATCCAAATATGGAAGAAATTTCATCATTAATAGAAGATAATGAAACATTTAATGATATAAGAGTAGATTCAGATAAATATGTTGGAGTTAAAGAAATCTCCAAGGATTACAAAAGAGTTGCACTTTTTTATGATGCACCTGCAATAAAAGCAGGATTAGAAGCAACAATAACAAAGATTGATGGAGTAAAAATAGAAAATATATCTCAATTAGATTATAAATTATCAAAAAAATCTCCAGGAGATAAAGTTATGATTAGCACACAAACTGAAGAGGGGGCTAAAGAATATGAAATTACTTTAGAAGAAAATCCAGGGATTAAAGGACGAGCCTGGTTGGGAATTGAGTTTCCAAATATTGAAAATTCTGGAATATTAAATAAAGTTGTTAATTATTTATTTGCATTCAAAAAACCCAATGTATATTATGAATCAAAGATTGGTGTAGGATTATTTATCTATAATTTATTATGGTGGCTTGTTTTGATTAGTTTTAGCGTTGCATTAATTAATATGCTTCCTGTGGGATTATTTGATGGAGGGAGATTTTTTTATTTGACTATTTTAGCAATAACAAAAAAAGAGAAGATAGCTAAAAAAACTTTCTCAATTGTAACTTATCTTTTCTTATTCTTAGTTTTATTATTAATGGTTTTCTGGATTTTCTCTCTTATTAAATGATTCAAGAAAAATATTTAAACTTTAAATCTATAAGAATCTCAATTATTAAAAAGAGGTAATAGATATGGCAAAGAAAAAAGCTGCAAAAAAGAAAAAAGCAACAAAGAAAAAGAAGAAGAAATAATTTCTTATTCCTATTAATTATTTTGATTTATTTTATTTGTTTCTTATCTTAATTTTAACCTAAACAATTTTAAAAAGGATTTTTATTATCTATTTTTATGATTCCAAAAAAAGTTCGAGATATTTTGAAAAAACAACATTATGAAATTGTGGGAGATCATTCTGCTGTTCAGATTTGTAGATGGACAAAACAGTCTTTGAAAAGCAAAGGTGTTTGTTGGAAAGAAAAATTTTATGGAATTGATTGTCATAAATGTTGTCAATTTTCTCCTGCTGTTATGTGGTGTGAAAATAGATGTCTTCATTGCTGGCGTCCAATTGAGATGAATCTAGGAATTAATATATCAAAAATTGATGAGCCTAAAAAGATTTTGGATGGAATTATTAAAGCGAGAAAAAAATTATTAATTGGATTTAAAGGGGACAAGAATGTCTCTAAGAAAAAATTTAAAGAGGCTATTGAACCAAATTTTTTTACGTTTTCTTTATCTGGAGAACCAACTCTTTATTCAAAATTGCCTGAATTGATAAAAGAAGTTAAGAAAAGAAATGCTATTGCATATTTAGTAACAAATGGACAAAATCCAGATATGTTAAAAAGACTTGAAAAAGAAAATGCTCTTCCTACACAAGTTGTTGTTTCAACAAATGCTTCAAATGAAAAATTGTTTAATATTTGGCACAATTCTATGAGAAAAGACTCTTGGAAAAGATTTAATGAAACTCTAAAGATTATTAGAGAATGGAAAGGAAAAACAAGAAGAGTAATTAGATTAACTCTTGTTAGAGAAGGTGATGATAGTGAAAAGTTGAAAAAACTTTCTAATATGAAAGATGAACATGTTAAACAATATGCTAAATTGATAAGGATTGCTGAACCAGATTTTATTCATGTTAAAGGATTTAAATCTCTTGGTTATTCAAGAAAAAGATTGGGATATAGTAAACAACCTTATCATGAGGAGATTCAGAAATTTGCAAAAAAATTGGAAAAAGAATTGAAAGATAAAGGATATAAAAAATTAGGTGAAGATGAAAGAAGTTGTGTTGTTTTACTTGGAAAAAATAAAAAAAATATGAAGATTAAAATTTAATATATTAAAATATCTAAATATTTATTAAAGAATTAAAAGAATTAGTTCTATGACAATGAATAGAGAGGAAGTAATAAAAATGTATTATGCTATGCATACAGATGGAAAAAAAGTTCCCCCTGCGCAAAATTTATGAAATATTTTAATGAAAATTATATTCAGGAATTTTCTCAAACAAAAGATATTCCAGAAAAACAAAATATTCTTGAAAAAGGTGTCAGAGAATTTTTAGGAACAGAATATGAATTTATTGAATAATTTACAAATCAATAACTCCTTCTCGTGTTAATGCAGCAAATCTTATTCCGACAGGCAAGTTAATTAATGCAGAAATCAAAGCCATGTGTTGTTTTCCATCTCCTGATGCAATTGTTAATGCAACTTCGGTTCCATTAATTTTGCCTTTGAGTTTTTGTGTGAATTCATTTCTTAAATCTTTTATTTTTTTATCTAAATCAACCTGAATAAATTCAAATTCTTTTTCATTTGTAAACTGTTTTGCAAAATTATTTCCTAATAAAATTATTTTATCCCAGTTTCCATACTTCATTAAACCAGAAACCTGTGCCCATGTTCCTTTTCCTGATGATAAAAGTGCAATTAGTTCCATAACAAATCAAATTCAAATTTATTTTTAAGGATTGTTGTGATTTTGTGATTAGAAGAATTTATAAAGCTAAATTATCTCAAAATTTTACCGATTGAACAACATCGTGATGGGATATATTCTACGTCCATGACGCATAATGTTGGAGGTATTGAAATGACTGAACTTAGAAAACAATTAGAAAAATCTTTAATTGAACTTAGAAAAGAAAAAGAAAGAAAATTTGACCAGTCTGTAGACTTAATTATAAATCTGCAAAAATTTGATATTAAGAAAAATCAAGTAAATTTGTTTGTCTCTCTTCCTCATAAAATTAAAGATAAAAAAATAATTGGATTCTTAGAAACCAAAAACAAAAAGGTTGAGACAATAACAAAAGAAGGATTCAAAAAATATTCTGACAAGAAAGAGTTAAAAAAATTAGTGAAAAGAGTTGATTTTTTTATTGCTCAGGCAAGCTTGATGCCAAAAGTTGCTACAAATTTTGGTAGAGTTTTAGGTCCAACAGGAAAAATGCCTTCACCTCAATTAGGAATTATTGTAAATGCAGATGATAAAACAATTGATGACTTGATAAAAAAAATAAATTCAAGCATAAAAATTAGAACAAAAGAGGCAAGCATAAAATTGTCTATTGGAAAACAAAGTATGAAAGACAAAGAGATTATTGATAATGCGGTTGCAGTGTATAATTCTATTTTAAAAACTATGCAAAAAGGAAAAGACAATATAAAAAATATAGAATTAAAATTCACTATGACTAAACCTCAAAAGATAAAGATAAGATGAAAACAAAAAGAACTGCAGCAATTCCTGAAGCAAAAATAAAAAGAATTAAAGAATTATCTGATTTGATAAAAAATAAAAGAACAATCTTAGTGGCATCTATAAAAAATATTCCTGCTTCGCAATTTCAGGAAATTAGTAAAAAGTTGAGAGGGAAAGCTATAATTAAAGTTCCAAAGAAAAATTTAATATTTAGAACATTGGATTCTTCAGGAAAAGAGGAAATTAAAAAAATTAAAGAACAGATTCAAGATAGTGTTGCGATTTTATTTTCAGATATGGATTGTTTTGAACTTGCATCTGAACTTATTGAAAGCAAAAGTCCTGCCAAGGCAAAAGCAGGACAAGAATCTCCAGAAGATATTGAAATTCAGGCAGGCCCTACTGAATTAGTTCCTGGACCAGCAATAAGTGAATTAGGAGCACTTGGAATAAAAATTCAAATAGAAAAAGGAAAAATTCATATAAAAGAACCAAAAGTAATTGTTAAAAAAGGAGAGAAGATTTCTCAAGGTGCTGCTGATGTTATGAGTAAATTAGATATTAAACCTTTTTCAATTGGATTTGTTCCTTTGTCTGCATTTGATACTAAAGAAGAGAAATTATATTTGAATATTAAGATTGACAAAGAAAAGACAATTGCAGAATTGAAAGAGGCTTTTGGAAGAGCATTGCCTTTTGCTGTTGAAATTGGATATATTTCTAAAGATACAATTAAGTTTATGATTGGAAAAGCAGGAGCTTATGCAAATAAAATTAATAGAATTATGACTGGTGAGCCTGAGCCAGTTGTAGAATCACAACCTGCAGAAGAAAAACAAACTCAAACAGAAATTAAACCTAAGGAGGAAGAGAAAGCTCCAGCTGCTGCTGGACTTGGTGCTCTTTTTGGATGATGAAGACTATTGATAAAGTAATGGAGAATATAAGAAAAAAAGATCTTAGTGAAGAAATACAAAAGATGCAAAATATAATAAATTCTCGTATAGAAAAGTATAAATTGATGGAAGAGTATTATACAAAAAAATCTTCAAATACATCAGAATTAATCACTTATATGAATAGTGAAATTACAAATATTATTCAGTATGGTCAAATATTGAACCACTTACGTAGATTAAATGATAAATCTCTTAATAGAGACGATGAATTAAAAAAAGTAATAGATGAAACCAACCAATACAATCAAAAGCTTTCAAAATGGAAAAATTTTATTTTAAAATTTTTAGAATATACTCCTCAATCTAAATATGAGGTAAGAAATAACTAAAATGGAATATATATATGCGGCACTTTTACTGCATAAAGCAGGAAAGGAAGTTAATGAAGAGAATTTGAAAAGTGTTGTTGCAGCTGCTGGTGTTGAAGTTGATGAAACAAAAATCAAATCTTTAATTGCCAGTTTGAAAGGTGTTAATATAGATGAAGAACTTGCTAATGCAAGTTTAGTTGCATCTGCTCCGGCTGGGGCTAGTGCTCCTAAGGAAGCTAAGAAAGAAGAGAAACCTAAAGAAGAAAAGAAAGAAGCTGCAGCAGAGGGATTATCAGCATTATTCGGTTAAAAGACCAATTTATTTTTAGCTGGTAGTCCTTTTGACACTTGTAGTTGGAAAAGAGTTTGGGGAGAAATAAAGCTTATTCTAAAAATAATTCTTATTTTGAATTCTCAAATTTAAATTTTATAATAAACCCCGCTAAAATAGTTAATACTGCAATAGAAAAAATTATTATCAAAGTTGTTTCTGAAATCCCTGTTGCACCGATAGTAATCCCTTTATCCCCTCCTACATTAATATTCAATGCAGATTGTTGCACTCTAAATGAAAAAAATAAAAGTAAAAACAATAGTAAAGTTCCGCCAATGATAAAAAGAATTCCACTTAATTTAATTTTTTGCTTTTTCCTCTTTTTCATATTTTATTCAAAACTTATAACTTTAAAAGATTTTCTTTAAATAAATCCCCATAAAACTTATAACTTATTCTAAATTTTCAATTACCTATGACATGGAGTTTATATGAAGAGGAAAAATTTCTTGAACCTTTAAAGTTTTCAAATGGAAAGACACAAGAAGATGTTGTGAAAGAAGTTCTTGATTCTATTAAAGAAGGAAATAAAATTATTTTTATTCATGGAATCTGTGGAACAGGAAAAAGTGCGATTGCTTTGAATATTGCAAGAAAACTTGGAAAGACTTCAATTGTTGTGCCTGGGAAAAATTTGCAAAGGCAATATCAAAAAGATTATGAGAATTCTAAATATTTACTTAAAGATAATAATAAAAAATTAAGAATTTCTGTGATTACAGGAAGAAAAAATCACAAATGTAAATTTTTAGAGGATAATAAAAATGCAATTCCAAAAATAAAAAGAGAAGTTAATGCAAAACTGCATGATATTTTCTTTGGAAAGAGAAAAGAAATTAATAATATAATTGGAAAAGATATTTCTGCTGATAATTCAAAGATTCCCTGTAAAATAGAAATTAAAGAAAAAAACTGGAATAGAATAAAAACATATTTAAGAGAAAATAAAAATGTTCATTTGAAAGATTTTTTAGACATAAAAGATGTAAAAAGAATGTCTATTGCACCTGTTTGCCCTTATTGGAGTCCTGTTATGCCTGAGAAATATGAAGTGAAAAATTTTGAGAATGTGGAAAGAAAAAGATATCTTGGTTTGAAGGATACTAATTTTAATTTTTATCAAAGAAAACCAGGATGCAGATTTTATGAACAATTTAATTTTTATATTAATTCTGATGTTATTGTGTTTAATTCTTTGAAATATAAATTGGAATCTGCTATGAATAGAAAACCTTTGACAGAAGTTGAAATAATTGATGAATGTGATGAATTTCTTGATAGTTTTTCTAATCAAAGAAGTATAAATATAGACAAACTGCAAAATTCTTTGGTATATGTTTTTACTGGAGGAGAAAAAATTGAATTGATTGTAAAAGAGATAAATGAGATAATAAAACAAATAAAGAGAAATGAAAGAGTTGGTCATTCAATCAATTCTCAGGAGATTATACCTTTGAAGGAAACAGGGGTTTATGATATACTAAAGATTTTGTTAAATTCACCAGATTTGTTTGATGAAATTGATGATGAAAGTTATCTTTTTAATGTAAAAGAAACAGCAAAAATGTTTGAGGAGTTTTTTAATGAGAGTTATTTAACTTTTCATAAAAAAGAAAATAATCTTATTGTAAGTATTGTAACAACAAATCTGGCAAAAAAGTTTAAGGAGATGGTTGATAAAAATAAAATAATTGTTTTGATGTCTGGAACTATTCATTCTGATATTGTTTTGAAAAATGTTTTTGGTTTAAATGATTTTAAAATAATTGAAGCAGAGGCACAACATCAAGGGAAAATTAAAATTAAAAGAACTGGTTTGGAGATTGATTGTAAATATTCTAATTTTTCTTCTGGAAAATTTTCGCGAAAAGATTATCTTAAGGCTTTGAGTAAATGTGTTAATTTAGCAAAAAGACCTGTGTTAATTCATGTAAATGCTTTTTTGGATTTGCCGAGTGAAGAGGAACTTGAGAGATTTGACATTGATAATTTAATCAGTAGAGAGAAATTGAAAAATATGCAAGAAGAAGATAAAACTGGAATTTTAGTTGAGAGATTTAAAAAAGGACAAACTGATGTACTTTTCACAACCAGATGTGGGAGAGGGATTGATTTTCCTGGAGAAGAATGTAATAGTATTATTTTTACAAAATATCCTAATCCAAATGTGCAAGATGCTTTTTGGAAAATATTGAATAAAACAAAACCTCAGGAATATTGGGATTTTTATAAAGATAAAGCAAAAAGAGAATTGTGGCAAAAAATTTACAGAGGATTGAGATTTAAAGAAGATAAAGTTGAAATTCTTTCTCCAGATAGTAGGGTTCTGGATTTTTTTGAGAAAAAGTAAACGCCCCAGCTACTCAGCCATTGAAAAGTCGTTATGGATTTAATTCTTCTCGCTTTCCAATAACTTCGCCCGAGTAAAAACGTGGAAGAAAAATCTTTTGTATTTAACCAATTCGACAATAGAATTAAGCAGACATTTCAGTCTGCTACAACGCCCCCGCCCCGAGTCGAACGGGGATGTCCCGAAGGACCCTGGTCTCAAGCCAGGTGCAATACCCTTATGCGACGGAGGCTTATGATTTATAGATTAATTATAAGATTTTAAAGCTTACTATTACCAGAATTATTTTCTAAAAAAATCAAAAAATTTTCTGAAAAAAGATTTATTGATTGTTATTGGTTTATCATATTCATCAATAACCTGATATTTTATTTTGGGTTTATCTTTGAGAACAGGTGCTTTTTCTGCAAGTTCCTGATGTGTTTGAGTAATTGCTTTTTCTACAAGTGCCCGAGAATATCCCTGCTTAACTAATGCCCATTTAAGGGATTCAAAAGTATATCCTTTTGCTAAATTTCTTTTAAAATAATTTACAAGATTTTGAATAAGGGTAGATTGTCTCATAAAACAAAAAGAAAAAAAGAGTTTAAAAAGATAGTTGTGAAATATTTAATTATTTAATTCTCACTGGTTTTTTATCTTTGTAAAACTTAAGTGCTTGTTTAAGTCTTGATTTTGATTCAGAGTAAATTGTTAAAATTTTATCTCTTTTCTTTATTTTTTCTCCTAAATTATGATAAATATAAAGACCTGCAAATTTATCTGCAGGACATCCTGCAACTCTGGCTAAATTATTTATTTTTTTATTATCTATTCCAATAATTTTTCCTGCTCTTTTTGATAAAATATCTTTTCTGAATTTTGCAGGTTTAATTTCTTTCAAAGCCCCTCCCTGTGCTTTAATAATTTGTTTAAATTTTTCAAAAGCTTTTCCAGAATAAAGGATTTCTTTTGCCATCTCAATTCCTTTTCCTTTTTTTGCTTTTTTTGTCATTTCTAAAAGTTCGCTTGCTAAAAATAATGATTTATCTTCTAAATCTTTTGGTCCTTTTTCATGAGGATTTAAAATTTTTATTACATCAATTAATTCCAAAGCAGGACCAACACCGCTTCCCATTGGTTCTTTGGCAGAGGTTAGAACAACTTTTAATTTTACTTTAAAGTGCTTTCCGAGTTGTTCAAATTTTCTTTTTAATTTTGTTGCCTTTTTTTTATCTACTTTAGCTGTTTTTCCATAAGGAATATCTATAATAATATATTTAGAACCCATGGCAAGTTTTTTAGACATAATTGAAGCTAATAACTGAGATTCTGGATCTATCCCTAATACTTTTTCAACCTGAATTATTTTTGAATCTGCTGGAACTATTCCAAGTGCCCCTCCCCAAATTAAACATGCATTTGTTTTTCTGACTATTTTTTTTAATTCTTTCATTGAAAATTCAACAGGAGCTATTGTTTCAATTACATCAGCTGTTCCTGCAGGAGTAGTATAGCTCTTGAAGAAGATTTGGGCATTATAATTCCTGCTGATGCACATATAGAAACAATAATTGGTGTAGTCCTATTTCCTGCGATGCCTCCTATAGAATGTTTATCACCAATTATCTTACCTCTAAATTTAAATTTATTTCCTGACTCTAATATTGCATCAATTAAATAAATAATTTCATTTACATCCATTCCATTCTTATACATTCCTGAAATAAAAAGTGCAATTTCTGCTTCAGATAAAGAATTATCTGTAATATCTCTGATAATCTCATTTATTTCTTTTCTTGATAATCTTTTGTTGTTTAATTTTTTCTTTATGAAAAATAAACTTTTAGTGGTTAATGCAAGAGTAACATCTACTTTTTGTCCTTTTCTTAATTCTAATCTTTTTTTAAGTTCAGATGAAACTGCAATTTCTTTTTCTTTAATTAATCCTGTTATTGTATCAATAATTGTAGAAGTTTCTTTTGGATATTTTGAAAGAGTCTTAATAGATATTTTATCCTGAACATGAACTCCTAATTTTTTTGCTGTTTTCTGATTTAACATAGCTACTGGAATTCCTGCAGACCATTTTAAAAATTTAACTTTTAATTCCATTAATTTTCTCTTTTTTATAATTTATTTTGTAAAAATTTTGGGGCTTTTCTTATTCCTATAAATTTCAAGGACTATAAGAAGATAAGCAATAATTAAAGGTCCAAGTATGAATCCTAAAACTCCGAATAAAAAGAAACCTCCAACCATTCCTATAATAATTAATGCTGGATGTAAGGTGGTTCTTTTTGACACAAAAAGAGGTTTTATGATATTATCCACTATAGAAGAAGCTAAACCAAATATAAGAACTCCTAAAGCAGAAACTGTATTTCCGGTAACAAATAGATAAATTACAACAGGTATCCAAACAAGTCCTGGTCCGATAATTGGTATAACTCCTGCTAAAGATGCGAATAATGTAAGAAGTAGAGCATTAGGAACTTTAAAAACAAAAAAACCTATTCCTGCAACAATACCCTGAACTATTCCAACAATAATTTGTCCGTAAATAACTGAAGAAGTAATGTCTTTTGAAGATTTAAATAATTTTTTCTCAACTTCTTTTGAAAAGGGTAATAAACTTTGAACATAGGCTATTAATTTTTCTTTATCTCTAAGTACAAAGAAGAATGTGAAAAAGACTACCATAAATTGTAAAAATATATTTGGAAAATTAAGAATTAATTGAGAAAAAGAGTTCATTAAAGAATTTGTTGCTTTTGTTATAAAAGAATGAAGAGTAGAACCTATTTCTACTGAGAATTCTTCTGAAGCAAGTAAAGAAGGAAAAATATTTTTGAGAGGAGTTATGAAATCTATATTTTGAACAGACAAATATAATTTAATAGACTGGTCTATAAGAATTGGTGTTAAAAACCATAAAGGTAAAACTATTAATATAATTAATAAAGAACATACAAGTAAAGAGGAAATGTTTTTTGATTTTATTACTTTGTAAATTTTATTATAAAGAGGAGTGAATGCAAATGCAAGAATAAAACCCATTATCACAGATAATAAAATTGGTTTTAATAAAAAGAAAGATAAGATTATGAGAACAGCTAAAATAACTGCAGTTATAATTCGTCTGAAATAAACGTCGTCCATATTATTAATTATTAATCAAAATTTATAAAGGTTTGTGGCTGCAAAAAATTTATAAGTCAAATTGGTTAAGAAGAAATATGAATTTTATAAAAAAGGTGTTTGATGATAAAGTTGATGAAGAAGTTCATCTGCAATTTCAAAAATTTAGCAAAGGAGAATTTAGAGACAGAGCATTGATTGAAGCAAAGAATTCTAATGGGAAGTATACAATTAAAACTTCTGCGGAATTTGCAAATGAGTTGGTGAAGATGATGGCAGAGAAGTTGGGAGATGAGAAGACTAAGGTTACTGGTGCGATTGTTTCTACTTCTGATTTGACAGGAAAAATTGAGTTTAAAGATAAGAAGCAGTTTCAGGGTGTTAAGAGATATATTATTGACAGGGAAATGTCTGGGAAAGAGATTCTTGATTTGCTTGATGAGTTTCCTAAAACATTTTTTGCTTTGAGTTTTAGTGTTGGGGAAGATAAGTTGAAAATTAAACCAAAAGCTCCAAAATCAGGAAAGCCTGGAAAAGGAGATAAAGAAGCTAAAGCAGATTTTTGTAGTTTGAAAACAAAAGATAAACAAATTGCAGATAGTTTTATTTTTGAAAATCCTAATTTTAAACTTGCAAAAATTAATCACACTTATTTTATAGATAGCATGGTTATGCCTGAAGGTGAAAAAGATTTTGCAAAGATTCGTGAGATGGCTAAAAGAAAAGGGAAAATTGTAAGAAAAGCTGTGATTGATGAAAATGTTGTGAATAGTGAGAAAGAGTTTGAGGCGTAATTTAATTTTTTCTACAACCTTCACAATTACATTCGCATCTTTTATATAAATCATAATCTATCATTTCTTCATAACTTAAAAAAGGCATAAAATAACCCGAAGAAGCATATGAAAAACCTTCATTACTACATTTAACAGAACAATCATCTAAGCAATCTTCTGAATATGTATATGTGTAAAATGTTAAATCACAATTTTCTTCTTCCCATTTATCTCCATAATTTCCATAAAGATATAATCCAAGAAGAATAATTATAATTAGAATAATCCAATACCAAAAACTTTTTTTCTTTTTCATTTTTCTATCCATAAAATACAAAAAGGAAATTATCTTAAAAATCTATCTAAAATATAATTTGTATCTCAATAATCCTAATAAATAAAGTTGAAGTTTTTAGAAAATAGATAAGAAAAAAGTAACTATATAGTAAGTTTTTTAAAATATTATATTATTATATAGTTAAGTTTAAATAGATATAAAAAGAGAAAATTTAATGAAACAACAACAAGAGTTATCTCTTCTTAATAATTTTGAGAAAGACAGTAAATGGTTTCATGAAAATATAAATAAATTAAGGGAAAAAGGGTTTACAAATCAATTCGTTGCTATAAAGAATGCTATCCCCATTGCTTCAGGGAAAGATATTGATGTAGTTATAAAAAAGATTGAAGAAAAAAAACAAAATCCTTCTTATATTTTTATAGAATTTGTTTATCCAAAAGGAAGAATTATAATTCTTTAAAATGAAAAGAATTAATTTGCAAGTACATCATTTTGCAAATGGCTTAAGACCTATAGCAAGTTTTTTGTTAAAATCTGAATTTTTAAAATATTCTCTTCCAGTTATGGCTATTGTTGATACAGGGAGTCCAATAACTCTTATAGGCACTGCAGACTTAAAAAGAATGAGGCTTACTCCTCTCCAATTAAGTAAATTAATAGGAAAACAAAGAGAAATTAATATTGGAGGGGGCAAGATTACAACTAGAATATTAGAAGAAGCTAATTTAAAATTTAAAGACTTAGATAATATTGAAATGCCTGTTCATTTTCCTATTAAAGGAGAAAATAGTCAACCAAGTTTGCTTGGGGTTGATTTTATGTTAAAAATTAAAGCCAAATTATTTTTTAATCCTTCAAATAAAGAGGCTTATTTTGAGATTGAAGATTAATTTTATAAAATCCCAAATCAAAACCCTCCCATAACACTTAAAAACCACAAATTTCTACTAAATATATTCCAGGGATTAAAATGTTATCCGCACTATTAAGAAATGCCTTCAAAGAAATCACCAAGAAAAGGAAGTTTGCAGTTTTGGCCGAGAAAAAGGGTCAATAAATTTTTGCCTAGAGTGAACTGGGATGCGATTAATTCTGGTAAAAATCTCAAAGGTTTTATTTGTTACAAGGCAGGTATGAAGTCTGCTTTTGTAAAAGATGACACTCCTAATTCTATGACAAAAGGTAAAAAAATTATTATTCCTGTTACAATTCTTGAATGCCCTGCAATGAAAATATTTTCTATAAGATTCTACAAAGATGGCAAGGTTTCTAAGGAAATTTTGGCTCAAAGTTTTGAAAAAGAGTTGAAGAAAAAAGTTAAACTTCCAAAAAAGAAAATAGAGGTCAAGTTTGAAGGTGATTATGATGATGTGAGAGTTATTGTTTATTCTGTTGTTAAAAAGGCTGGTTTGAAGAAAAGTCCTGATTTAATTGAACTTGGACTTGCAGGAGATGTTGAATCAAAAGTTAATTTTATTAAAGAAAAATTGGGCAAAGAAATTCTTGTTTCAGATATTTTTGAAAAAGGACAGCTTGTTGATTTAAGAGGTTTGACAAAAGGAAAAGGATTGGTTGGACCTGTAAAAAGATTTGGTATTACATTAAAATCACATAAATCAGAAAAAGGTGTAAGAAGACCTGGAAGTATTGGTCCATGGCATCCTGCAAGAGTTACATTCAGAGTTCCAATGGCAGGGCAACTTGGAATGTTCACAAGAGTTATTTATAATAATCAAATAATTGATTTGGGAAAATCAGAGGGCAAATTCAAAAATATAAAAAATTATGGTGATGTTAAAACAGATTATGTTATTGTTTCTGGAAGTGTCCAAGGACCTGCAAAAAGACAATTATTAATTACTACTCCTTTAAGAGAAACTAAAAAACAGAAGAAAAAGAATTATTCTTTGGAGGAATTGAGATGAACGAAGAAATTTATCATACTTTTTTTAATTTACCAAGAATAGGAAAGGTAAAAGTTTATTCAAATGAAGATGATTGGAAAAAAATAAGTGATGTAATGACTTTTTTTTCTAAAGAAGGAAATATTTATCTCCCAGAAAAAGTAGCAGTAGCAATTATAGAAAATAATTTAGCAGGGCTTTTTGCATGGAGCGGAAATGCAAATCTTTCTACATTTTACTCTATTAATGGAGAAAAAATAAATCATATAAAAACAGATAAAACAAGCGAATTAATGAAAAGAATAATAAAATATGAAAAAGAAGGATGGGAGTTTTATCAAAAAAATAAAAGTGAAGAGAATTTTAATAGATATTGCACGAAAGATTTTATGAAAGGTTCCCAAGAATTTTCAAATGTTGAAGAACAATCGATTTATGAACAAATTTATCCTTTTGTTATGGAGGAACTTGGAAGATGAAAGCAAAAATATTAACAATTGAAGGAAAGGAAAAAGGAACAATTGAATTGCCTAAATGTTTTTCTGAAAAAATTAGAGAGGATATTGTTGCGAAAGTTTTGGAAGCAAAGAAATCACAACAGCCTTATTCCCCTTCGCCTGTTGCAGGAAAACAACATGCTGCTCGAGGTAAAATAAAACATTTGAGACATGTTTGGAAGAGTGGTTATGGTAGAGGACGTTCAAGAATTCCAAGAAAACAAATGTCAAGAAGAGGTTCACAATTTGTGCAGGTTGGTGCAGAAGTTCCTTTTGCAAGAGGAGGTATGAGAGCTCATCCTCCAAAAATCCTTTCAATGATGAATTTTAAAAAAATAAATAAAAAGGAAATGAGAATTGCATTAGCTTCTGTATTAAGTGCTACTATAGATGAAAAAATTGTAAAGAACAGATATGAAAGATTAAAAGATAAAAAAATTTCTGAATTACCTTTAATTGTTGAAACAAAAATAAATTCTTTGAAAACTAAAGATTTGCTTGCAAGTTTGAAAAAGATTCTTGGAAAAGAATTATTTGAAGTTGCTATTAAGAAAAAATCTATTCGTGCAGGAAAAGGAAAGATGAGAGGAAGAAAATATAAGTCAAGTGCAGGGATGCTTTTAGTTACAGGAGAAAATGAAGATTTGAAGATAAAAGCTTTTGATGTCAGAAACGTAAAAAGTTTGAGTGTTACAGATTTGGCTAAAGGAGGTGTTGGAAGATTAACAATGTATACTGAAAATGCAATTAAAAATTTAGGAGAAAAAATATTATGAAACCAATAGTTACTGAAAAAGCTGTTATGATGATTGAAGCCCAGAATGTTTTGACATTTGTAACTACAAAAGAAAAGACAAGAACTGAAATAAAAAAAGAAATTGAGAATTTATTTAATGTAAAAGTTGAGAAAGTTAGAACTTTGGTAAAGAATAATAAAAAATATGCTTATGTTAAATTAAAAAAAGAATTTCCAGCTATTGATGTGGCTGTGAAATTAGGATTAATGTAATGGGTTTCTTTTTTAGAAAAAAAGAAACTACACTGGTAGAAAAAACTAAAAATGTAAATTCAAGAAAAATTTAAAATGGGAAAAAGAATAATTCAACAGGCGCGAGGGCATGGAAGTTTTACTTATAGAGTTAAAAGAAAAGCATACAAGTGCAAGTTGCAATATCCAAGAGAACTTAAAGGAGAAGGAGAAGTTATTAAATTATTTAATTCATCTGGACACTCAGCGCCATTGGCAAAAATTAAATATGATAAAGGAACTTTTTGTATTCCTGCATTTAAAGGAATGTTTGAAGGACAAAAAATAAATTTTGAAGGAAAAGAGATAAAAGAAGGAAATATATCAAGATTGAAAGATATTCCTGTAAAGACTCATATTTATTGTATTGAATCACGGCCTGGTGATGGAGGAAAGTTCATTAAAACATCAGGAAGTTCTGCTATTGTGAATAATATTGGAGACAAAATTAGAATTTTAATGCCTTCAAAAAAAGAAAAGAAATTTAATAAAAATTGCAGAGCTATTATTGGTGTTGTTGCAGGAGCAGGAAGACTTGACAAACCTGTTGTTAAAGCAGGCAAAAAATATTATATTAAAAGATCAAAAGGTAAATTATGGCCAAGAACATCTGCGGTAAAAATGAATGTTATAGACCACCCATTTGGTTCAGGAAGAGGAAAGAGAGTTAAAAGCAAGATTGCTAAAAGAAATGCTCCACCTGGAAGAAAAGTTGGATTATTGAGACCAAAGAGAACTGGTAGGAGGAAGAGATAATGAATGAAAAGAAAATAAAAGAGATATTAAAAAATCAGCAAGAATATGTGAATGAAGCAAAGAGAATAGCAGATAGAGGGTTTTTAGAAGAAAGTGCTTTGTTCCTTAGTGGAGCAAAAAATTGTAAAGAGGCAATTTATGCATTGTTAATGGAAGTTAAATCAGATGAAAGGGGACTTATCAGAGTAACTAAACAAGTATTGGATAATATACAAAAAAATGCAGACCATTATTATGCAAAAGAAACGCAAAAAATTTATTTAGAAGGGTTAGAATATTATGAAAGAAAATTAAAGGATTGGGAATTTACAAAGTTAATGAATTAAAATGGAATCACATAAAAAACAATTTACTTTCAGAGGAAAAAGTCTTGAAGAGTTGAAAACTTTAAGTGTAAGAGAATTTGCTAAATATGTTAAATCAAGACAAAGAAGAAGCATCTTAAGACAATTTCAAGAAATAGAAAATTTTGTGAATAGGGCTAAGAAAAAAATAGCAAAGGGCAAAAAAGTAAAAACTCATAAGAGAAGCATTGTGATTGTTCCTGAAATGGTTGGAATGAAAATTCAGATATATAATGGGCAAAGATTTACCCCTGTAGAAATAATCGGAGAGATGCTTGGACATAGATTAGGAGAATTCGCTTTAACAAGAGCAAGAATTAAACATGGAAAAGCAGGAGTAGGTGCAACTAAGGGAACTCGTGCTAAATCAAAGAAATAAAATGACTGAAAAAGATTACAATCCAGAACAAAGAACTTCAAAAGCAATGAAGAAGCAGACAAATATGAAAAAAATAGAGGTAGCTCCTGTGAAAAAAGTTGAGACAGAAAAAAAGAAAGAAACTGAAAAGAAAAAAGAAAATGTTCAAGATAAAAAAGAAACAAAAGTTAAGAAAAAACAGCCTGTGAAAGTTATTAAGAAAGATGAGGCAGTTGTTAATGGAAGAAGTTTGCCTATTTCAACAAAATATTCAATGGCGATTTGCAAATTTATTAAGAATAAATCTATTGAAAAAGCACTTGTAGATTTGAATGAAGTTTTGAAATTTAAGAAAGCAATTCCAATGAAAGGCGAAATTCCACATAGAAAAGGAAACATAATGTCAGGAAGATATCCTTTGAATGCTGTTAAACAATTTATAAAATTATTAAAAAATTTATTGGCTAATTCAAATGTTAATGGATTGGAAATGCCTGTAATTTCTAAAGCTATTTCTAATATGGCATCTCGTCCTTATGGAAGATTTGGAAGTATTAGAAGAAAAAGAACTCATGTTCAAATTAAAGCAATTGAAAAAAATAAATTGAAGGAGAAAAAACATGGAAGAAAGAAAAACAGTTGAGTTTAAGAAAAAGGAATTTAAAATTAGAGAGTATATAAAAAAAAGATTAGAAAAAGGAAAAATAAGCAAAGTTAGAATAGAGTATACTCCTATTGGAGAAAAAATAATTGTTTCAACTCATAAACCAGGTTTAGTTATTGGAAGAAAAGGAGAAAGAATTGCAGAACTAACAAGGGTTTTGAAAAATAGATTTAAGCTTGAAAATCCAAGTGTTGAAATAGATGAGATAAAACAACCAGAATTTGATGCTCAGATAATTGCAGATGAGATTGCATTGGGATTGGAAAGATTTGGTCCTTTAAGATTTAAAGTTATTGCATATAGAACATTGCAAAAAATAATGGATGCTGGAGCATTAGGGTGTGAAATAATTTTGAGTGGAAGACTTCCTGGAGCAAGAGCAAAATCATGGAGATTTGCACAAGGATATCTTAAGAAAGTTGGAGATAGTGCAAAAGTTGTTGACAGAGCCCAGGCAATAGCTCAAACAAAACCAGGAACAGTTGGAGTTAAGGTAAGTATTCTTTCACCTTATGCTAAATTAAAAGATAAAATAAATATGGATGAAGAATTTGTGAAGAAATTAAAAGAAAATTCAACCAAAGTAGAAAAACAAGAAAAGGAGAAAGAAAAATAAAATGGCTAATATGAAAATCAAAGATATTCAAAGAATGAGTAAAGAAGAACGAGAAAAAAAGATTAAAGAATTAAAATTGGAATTAGTTAAATCAAAAGTAAGTGCTTCAAAAACAGGAAGCTCAAAGATAAAGGAAATTAAAAAAATAATTGCAAGAATGATTACACTCAATAACCAAGGGAGTAAAATCCCTAAGGAGGTTGAGACTAAGAAATAAACAATGGAAATATGTCCAAAATGTGGCTTGCCTGAGCAAGCATGTGTATGTGAGCAGATTGTAAAAAGTTCGCAAAGGATAAAGGTAACAACCGATAAGAAAAGATATGGAAAGATTGTTACTATTGTAAGTGGATTCGAGAGTGGAATTGATGTAAAGAAAATCGCAAAGGCTCTGAAAAATGAGTTGGCTTGCGGTGGAACTTACAAAGATAACATAATAGAACTTCAAGGAGACCACAGGAAGAAAATAAAAGAACTGCTGGTTAAACTTGGATTTGATGAAGAATCTATTGAATAAACATACACAATAAAAGAAAATAAAATGAAGACAAAGAAAATGAAAAAAACTGGAAAGACAGAAGTAGCTGGGACTATATGTTCTGATAAAGATTGTCCTGTTCATGGAAATTTAAAATCAAGAGGACAAATTTTTAGGGGAAAAGTTATTAAGAAATTTCATAAAAGAATTGTAATAGAGTTTGAAAGGATGATTTATATTAGAAAATATGAAAGATATACTAAATCTAAAACGAAAATTCATGCTAGACTTCCAACTTGTATGGAAAAACAAGTTAATGTTGGAGATTTAGTTGAAGTTAAAGAATGTCGACCTTTGAGTAAAATAATTCATTTTGTATTTGTTAAGAAAATTAAATCAGGAGAAGAGAAAAAATGAAAGCAATAAGTGCGAAAGGAACGGCAGGATTGAATTTGGGTGCAAAGATGATTGCTTCTGATAATAGTGGAGCAAAGATAGTCAAAATTGTTTCTGTAAAAAGATGCAAAGGTAAAAAAGGAAAACAAGGGTGTGCAAAAATTGCTGACAGAGTTAAAGTAAGTATAAGAAAAGGAGTTCCTGATATGAAAGGGAAAGTTTTTGATGCTATTGTCATTAGACAAAAAAAATCTTATAGAAGACTCAGTGGAGAGAGAATTGCATTTGAAGACAATGCAGTTGCAATTTTAAAAGATGAAAAAGGAAATCCAAAAGGAACTCAGATTAAAGGACCAGTTGCAAGGGAGGTACAAGAGCGATGGCCGCAAGTTGCAAAAATCGCAAATATTGTTTATTAAAATGAAAAAGAAATTTTCAACTAAGTGGAAGTCAAGCAAACAACCTCGAAAGCAGAGAAAATATTTAGCAAATGCTCCATTGCACTTAAAAAGAAAATTATTGAGTGTAAATTTATCTAAAGATTTAAGAAAAAAATATGAAAAAAGAAATATTGTAATTAGAAAAGGAGATGTAGCTAGAATCATGAAAGGAAAGTTTAAGGGAAAGAAGGGGAAAGTAATTAATGTTAATATAAAAAAACTATCAATAAATATAGAAGGAATTCAGGTAAAGAAGAGAGATGGTTCAAAAGCAAATGTTAAGTTGCAACCTTCAAATTTACAAATCATTGAATTAAATATGGATGATAAGAAAAGATTAAAACAAATACCTAAAAAAGAAAAATCAAAAAGTAAAAGTAAGGAAAAGAAAAAATGACTCACCTAAAAAGACAAAAAATTCCAAAGAATTGGCCTTTGCCTAGAAAAGGTTCTGTTTATGTAGTTAATCCTAGCTTTGGCATGAATAAAGGAATTCCTGTTTTAATTATCTTAAGAGATTTATTAAAAGTTGCTCAAAATAGAAAAGAAGTAAAAAGAGCCCTTCATGAAAAAAATATTTTATTAAATGGAAAAATTATTAGAGATGACAAGCAACCAATAATGCTTTATGATATTTTGACAATTATTCCTGCAAAGAAAAATTATAAATTAAATTTGAAAGAAAATGGAAAATTTAAGGTTGAGGAAGTCTCTGAGAAAGACTCTGAAAAGAAGATTGCAAAAGTTATTGGGAAAAAGATTTTGAAAGAGAAAAAAATGCAACTTAATTTAATTGATGGAAGAAATTTTTTAACAGATTTAAAATGCAATGTTAATGATTCTGTTTTAATTAATTTTAAAAATAAGAAGATAGAAAAGTGTTTGCCTTTGAAGGAAAAATCTAGAATAATTATTTTTGCCGGAAAACACTCTGGTAAAGAGGGAATTATTGAAAAATTAGATTT
>Ga0315545_1000718_pt1 | contig 34577 bp, 35 predicted proteins | sample SalMarSW160210MG_FD_203096 | JGI IMG/M metagenome (GOLD analysis project Ga0315545, IMG submission 203096) | Salt marsh sediment microbial communities from the Plum Island Ecosystem LTER, Massachusetts, United States - Salt Marsh Sediment SW1602-10 ...
TATCCCCCAGGGGTTAGTGCCTTCATCAACTACCACTTGTATCTTTTCATTAAGCCTATCCCTGTGAGCCAACAATTCATCTAATTCAGATTGTCCCACGACATTTCTCAGAGTAGTCTGGGCAAGCAGCGAAGTTGCCTTTATATAATCCAGCACCTTAAGAATAGCCTCCGCGGGCTCAACGACGCGAAAATAAATCACAGCATCAACTGTAACGGTAACATTGTCCATAGTCATGCATTCTTGCTGTGGCACATCCATGGTGATTACACGAAGGTCAATCTTCCTCATACGCTCAATGAAAGGGATAAGGAAGATAAGCCCTGGACCTCTGAGGCCAACGAATCTACCTAGCCGAAAAACACCCCCTCTTTCATACTCTTGAACGATTTTGATAGCTGCGGATAGAAGTATTATTACTACTACAGCGATAACAAAATAGATAAACCAGCTCATTTCTCCTCCTTTCCTTTAGATTCTTTTGTCACCCATAATTTCAATCCCTCGACTTTGGTTATCGTCACTTCCTCATCAGGTTCTATCTTACTGCCCTCGGCAATAGCCGTCCACAATTCACCTTCAGCTAGAACTGTGCCTTTAGGGTTAAGAATTGTTTGGGCTACAGCTATTTTCCCTATCATCTCCTCAGCACCAGCAGTGAGTTTTCGTCTTTGACCTTTAACAATAGCATAAATGACAAAGATAACAAAGGCGACACCACAGATTATAGCTATAATAATTGGCCCCGTTATTTCCATTTGAGAGTTATTCTCCTAATTCTTTAGATTTTCTTGCCACCCATAATTTCAATGCTTCTACTTTAGTTATTACCACTTCCTCTCCCCGTGCTATTCTATCGTCTTGGGCCGTGGCTGTCCAGAGTTCACCTTCAGCTAGAACTGTGCCTGTGGGTGCAAGGGCTGTTTTAGCTATGGCTAGTTTACCCAGCATTCCTTCAGCACCAGTAGCCTTGCGCCGTTTCTGACCTCGAATAATAGCACCAATGACAAAGATAGCAAAGGCGGTGATGGCAGCAGTAACCCCAGCAATCAGCCCACGATTTACCTCTACTCCCGGGGTATGAGAAAATAAGATTAACGAGCCCATAACTATTGCGGCTACACCTCCGGCAGTCAATAATCCGAAGCTAGTAGTGAAATATTCGGCGATAAAAAGCCCAATAGCAAGCAAAATAAGTGCTATGCCTCCCCAGTAAGCATTGAGCACTCCCAGGGAGTAAAACGCCAGGAATAAGCTGATGCCACCAGCTACTCCAGGGAAAACCATCCCCGGATTGGAAATCTCGGTGATTAATCCTACTGTAGCCAGGGTAAACAGGATATAGGCGATATTGGGGTCACTTATAACTTGCAAGAAGCGCTCAATCCCGTTCATTTCATTCTTGGTTGTTCCAGAGCCGGTAGTGTCAATAGTGACTTCCTCGCCGTTGGCTAAAGCGATTTTCCTGCCATTGATTTGGGAGATAAGGCTTTCCAGACTATCAGCTTGTAAGTCAATAAGATTGCATTCCAGCGCTTCGGTATCAGTAAATGATTTGCTTTCCGTTACTGCTAGTCTTGCTTCTTCTATATTGCGGCCACGCTTTTCAGCGATAGTTTCCATCCACTTAGCTGAGAACTCAACAATCTTTTTCATTTGATCTTCTGGTATTTCCTGTCCTCCACCGGCTACAGGATGGGCAGCGCCGATAGTAGTGCCTGGAGTCATAGCTGCTATATGGGCGGATAAGGTAATGAAAGTTCCTGCTGAAGCAGCCCAAGCGTTTACGGGGGAGACGTAAACTATGATAGGCACTTTAGCATTCATAATTCTACTGACTATCCTATCAGTGGAATCGAGGAGTCCTCCAGGCGTATTTAGTTCAATGATACAGGCAGTAGCATTCTTGTCTTCGGCATGGCTGATGCCTCGGTCAATGTAGTCAGCCACTACTGGAACTATGGTGCCTTCTACATGAAGTACTTCAATCCTTGGGCTAGAGGCGCTAATTATATTGCCTCCTAGCCCCACAGTTATTGGGACCACAAGTAAAGCAAGGAAGAAAATCTTGAGTAAAGTTCTAAACATCTAGTTTTAACCTCAGGGTGATTATAAACTAAGCAATTAAAAGTAACAAATTTATTATCATTGAGAGTAGCAATAGTATAGTGTAGAATAAGGTAGCTTCCTGTTGTAGATAAAAATGGAAAATCTAAGATGTAAAGGAATGCGAGACCTGCTTCCTGGGGATATGCTGCGCTTTCGCTATATTGAAGACTCCTTTCGAACTTGTTGCCTCAAATATGGGTATCAAGAAGTAAGAACGCCAACCTTAGAACACCTCCATCTATTTACAGCTATAGGAACGCTTACTCCAAGCATGTTAAGTAAGGTATATTCCTTTCTTGATTGGGATGGCTGGGGTGGTGAGAGAGTGGTTCTCAGGCCAGACGGCACCATTCCTATAGCCAGGCTCTACATTAACAGTCTAAGCGAGCATGAAATAGCCAGGCTTTTCTATGTGACTAATATCTTTGCCTTTGAAGAAACAGGCAAGCAGAACAGGGAGCGGTGGCAATGTGGCGCTGAGTTTCTCGGTGGTGCTAAATTTGCTGCAGATGTGGAGATAATCTTGTTAGTCAAAGATGTTCTGCGTAGGCTTGGTCTCAACAGGAGTGAGTTGCGACTGTCGCATGCTGGCTTGGTGAAAGCACTGATTAAGGAGCTTAAGCTTAGCTCCAGTGAAGAAGCTAGGGTAACGAGTCGAATTTTGGATGGGGATTGGCAGGCATTGACACAGGCAAAACCGATTAACCCTGAACTCAGCAAGCTTCTACTCCGACTCCTGAACCTCAAGGGAAAATCGAGCAGCTTCTTACAAAATGTGAGAGCCATATCCCAACAAGCTTCGGTGGATTTTAAGTCTAATCTAGAGGACTTCATAAATATCACCACGCTGTTAGATAGTTTGAATTGTGATTATGAAATTGATTTCACGGCAACATTGGGTTTTGAATACTACACTGGGGTTTGTTTTGTGGTGTTGGCTGATGGGGAGAAAATAGGTGGTGGGGGAAGATATGATAACCTCGTGCCACTTATGAGTGACAGGAACACCCCTGCCTGTGGATCTGCCCTCTATGTTGACCCTATAATGAAATTACTTTCGCCAGAGGGAGAGGAAAGGGCTGAAGCAGGAATTTTAATTGAGGGTGAGAAGCCAACTCCAAGAATATTACAAAAATGCTTTGCCTTGGCCCAATCACTTCGTGGTGCCGGGTACACAGCGGAGCTTAGCTTTACTGGCCAAGAAGAATCTGACTATCGATGGGCTATCCTTGTTTGTGAGAAAGGACCATCTCCATTTGTAGTCACTGACTGCAAGCAGAAACAACAGCAAGATGTGGCTTCCATAGTAGAGATTCTCAATATATTAGGTGAGTAAAATTATGTCTATCAAACTTGCCTTGCCTAAAGGCAGGTTCTTATCGCCTACGGTTAACTTGCTTAGCAGGGTAGATCTGGGCTTTAGTGATTACGGCAGTGAAACAAGACAATATCGCCGTCAATCAGCGAAGTTCCCTTATCTTTCGGCCAAGATATTTCAGGAAAAGGATATTCCCATACAAGTAGCAGTAGGGAATTATGACTTAGGGATATGTGGCTTGGATTGGATTGAAGAACTTCTGGTGAAGTATCCAGCGAGTGCTTTAGTGAAAGTATCAAGCCTGGACTATGGTGAAGGCAATGTACATGTGGTAGCCAGCAATCAAGCAGGGATATCCGATCTCGATGAGTTATTAGCCAAACAAAATGATTGGCGTATGGTGAGTGAGTATCCTAACTTAACCGAGGCTTTCGCTTTAAATCTTCGAATAAGAAGGTTTAGGATTTTCCCAGTATGGGGGGCTGCTGAAGTTTATCCTCCAGAAAATGCTGACCTAGCTATATTATCGGAAAGGGATGACATTGATTTGGAGGCTCAGGGCTTAGTCTCCTTGATGAACCTGCTTCCTGTCACTGCATTTCTAATTGCTAACCGGGAAAGCTTGGAGAACAAGGATCTAAGCCCGATATTGAGTTGCTTAAGTTCTAAGCTTGCTACCAAAGCACAAATAAGCTCCAGCGTCATTGCGAGCCAAAGGCGAAGCGATCCCATTACTTCCCATTCTCAATGGCAAAGAAAGGAAATCAAGCTAGCTCTGCCTGATGGACATCAGCAACCACCTGCTTCACAGTTTCTGAAGAAGGCGGGACTCAACTTGCAGGGATATCCTAGCCGAGCTTGGATACATCGCCCCTCTGTTGATTTAGACTGGCTTGGTATTAAGGTAATCAGACCACAAGACATGCCCCTTCAAGTGGCCACTGGCAATTTCGACTTGGCTATAACTGGTAAGGATTGGTTGCAGGAACATCTCTATCGTTTTCCATCGAGTCCAGTGAAGGAGTTACTTGATCTTCGTTTCGGCAAGGTCAGAATCGTAGCAGCAATAAGCCAAGATATATCAGCGGCCAATATTAATGAATTAAAATTACTCATTCAAAGAGGCAAATTTGCTCCTCTAAGAGTGGTATCAGAGTATATAAACATTGCTGACAAGTATCTCCGGGATAACTATGTCAGCCCATATAAGCTAATACCAACTTGGGGAGCGAGTGAAGCTTTCCTACCTGAGGATGCTGATTTGCTCATTGATAATGCCCAAACTGGGAAAACCCTAGCACAACATAACCTGAAAGTCATTGATGTACTCTTCCAGTCTGCAGCCTGTCTGATTGGAAACAAAGACAGCCTTGACTTGCCTGATAAAAAAGAGAAAATGGAGATTTTTGCACAGATATTGAGTGCGAGGCTGTCATGACAAGCTATCTCCTTTGTCATTGCAAGCTAATTCTCTTCTCCCCTAATAGGGGAGAATTAGAGCGAAAAAGGGGTTACCATGATAAAAGTCGAAGGATTTAGTGAAGCTAACAGATTATTAACGAGAGAAAACTTATGGGAATCTTTCACTGCCACGCCAAGGATGGCGACACAAATAAAGCAGGTCTTTGGTGAAGAGCTTTCCCCTCAAGAAGTGGTAGAGCGAATTATCAATGAAGTTCGCAATAAAGGTGATAAGGCTCTCTTTGATTATACCTGGAAACTGGATAACGTTGCACTTGATTCCATGGAGGTAAGCAAGAAGGAAATTACAGCAGCCTACAACAAGGTGGACAAGGAACTTATCTCAGCTTTTCAACTAGCAGCTAAAAGGATACACGATTTCCATTTTATGGGTGAGCGTAAGGTTGGCATAGTTCCCATCAACAAGTACCTAAGACAACAGATTCGCCCCCTAGGCAGGGTAGGCCTGTATGTTCCCGGTGGCACTGCTGCCTATCCATCAACGGTACTCATGATGGCCATACCAGCTAAGGTGGCAGGCGTAAAGGAAATCAGCATGGTTTCACCGCCTGCTAAGGATGGCATGATTCCTGCTGCTACATTAGTGGCTGCAGATATTGCTGAAGTCAGCCGCATTTTCAAAATCGGTGGCGCTCAGGCTATTGCTGCTCTAGCCTTTAGCACTGAGTCAATACCCAGAGTAGATAAGATTTGTGGTCCTGGTAATACCTTTGTCACCCTGGCTAAAAAAATGGTTTATGGCGTAGTAGCTATTGATGGTCTCCAAGGCCCGAGTGAGATAGTTATTATAGCTGACGAGACAGCCAATCCTGCTCTTTGTGCCGCTGACCTTTTGGCTCAAGCTGAACATGATCCTCTAGCCTCGGTAATTTTAATCACTACCTCGTCTCGATTGCTCGAGCAAGTTGAAAAGGAACTCGCAATGCAACTAGGGAAATTGAGCCGCACCTCTATTGCCGCTCAGGCTATCGATAGAGGGCTGATTGTGCTTGTTGACAGCATAGCCCAGGCGATAGAGTTAGCTAACCTTTTTGCCCCAGAACACCTTTCTGTTATGGCATCCAACGCTCCCTCCCTGATTCCCAAGATTCACAATGCGGGCTGCATTTTTGTTGGTGAAGATTCGCCAGTAGTCTTAGGGGATTACGTTGCTGGCCCTAGCCATGTATTGCCTACAGGAGGTAGTGCTCGCTTTAGCTCTCCTTTAGGTGTCGAGGATTTCCTGAAAGTCACCAACGTTATCGCCTTAGATGAGCCTACCATGCAAGAACTAAGTCAGGCAGCCATGGTAATAGCCAGAGCTGAAGGGCTTGATGCCCATGCTAAAGCATTGGAAAAGAGATTAAAAGAGTGAGGAAACCTTGCATAATGCCTCGGTGTGAGAAAAGCTGGAGCATCCTTTTCCCTTTGATGGTGAACGACTGAAGTGAGGGTGAAAACTTAAAATGGATATAGAAAAACTAATAAGACCTGAATTAGCAGCTATGAAGTGTTACACGCCTATCGAGCCTATAGAAATTTTGAGCCAACGAGCTGAACTACCTTTGGGAAGGATAGTCAAACTTGATGGCAATGAAAACCCCTATGGCTGTTCTCCCAGGGTTTATCGAGCTCTAGCCAATTATTCCTACTATCATATTTATCCTGACCCAGCACAAAAAAGGCTAAAACAAGCTCTGGAGGGATATACTGGCTTAAGTCAGGAGCACATTGTTTGTGGCAGTGGCAGCGATGAACTGATTGACCTCATCCTAAGGATTTTTCTCAAGCCCGGGGATAAGACTATCAATTGTTCACCGACATTTGGCATGTATCCTTTTAGCACTGAGGTTTGCGGAGGTAAGGTGGTTGATGTACCTCGAGCAGAAGATTTCACCGCTGATATAGCAGGTATAAAAAGAATATTGAGCGAAAAAACAAAGGTTGTATTTGTAGCTTCTCCTAATAATCCTACCGGCAATCTCATTACCGAGCAAGAAATCGTGGAACTAGTTAACACTGGGAAAATTGTGGTAGTAGACGAGGCCTATTTTGAGTTTGGCAATATGACTATGGCTGGCCTTGTACCTACCTACCCCAATTTAATAGTTCTACGCACTTTCAGCAAATGGGCAGGATTAGCTGGCTTGAGGATAGGCTACGGCATTTTCCCTATAAAAATTGTCGACTACCTGATGAAGATTAAGCAGCCCTATAATATTAATGTTGCAGCCCAGGTAGCTATATTAGCCTCTCTGGCAGACATATATTATCTTCATGGTAATGTAGCAAAGATAGTTGCTGAGCGGGAGCGATTATTTAGCAAACTAAAAGAGCTAGATTGGCTAAAACCCTATCCTTCTAATGGCAATTTCATTCTTTGCTCCCTACGCTGTCATTCTGAGCGAAGCAAAGAATCTCCAGCTAAGAAAATCTGGCTCCAGTTGCAAGAGGAGGGGATTTTTATCCGCTACTTTGATAGTCCAAGGTTAAAAGATTGCCTGCGAATAAGCGCTGGCAAGCCTGAGGATACTGATGCCTTAATCGAGGCATTAAAGGAGGTAAAATATGACTGAAAGAAAAGCAACGATAACTCGTGAGACTGCGGAGACAACCATTAGAGTAGAGCTCAACATTGATGGCAGCGGGCAATTTGAAATTACCACAGGCATAAGAATGTTTGACCATCTGCTGGCCCAGCTAGCTCAGCATGGAGTATTTGACATAATAATTTCAGCATCAGGCGCTGACCAGCATCACGTAGTTGAGGATGTAGCTATCTCTTTGGGTAAAGCTTTTAACCAAGCATTAAAAGAGAAACAAGGTATTACTCGCATGGCATATGCAATCGTGCCTATGGATGAAGCTTTATCTGCAGTAGCAGTAGATATATGTGGTAGAGCTTACAGCGTGATAGAGGCATCCTTTAGCAGGAATAATATAGGAGACTTATGCGCTGATTTAGTCCGCCATTCTCTTATTTCCTTTGCCTCCGAAGCTAAAATTAACCTCCACGCCAGGGTAATCACTGGAATCAACGACCATCACAAAGCCGAAGCCTTATTTAAGGCCTTAGGCCGAGCCCTGGATTCAGCCACCCACATTGACGAGCGAATTATTGGCAGAGTGCCCAGCACAAAGGAGGTTATCGAGAGTTGAAAGCATTTCTCAATATATTAAGGAAGGGATATACTTCTTTCGGAGAGTAAAGGAAACTAGGAAACCCTAATAGGGATGCGGGATGAGATTGAAAAAGATTGGTGTCTTAACTAGCGGTGGTGATGCTCCAGGTATGAACGCTTGTATCAGAGCAATAGTTCGCTGCGGAGTCAATCATAAGCTAGTAGTAATAGGGATTCGACGGGGATATGCTGGGCTGCTTGAGAGAGACTTTGAGAAATTGGGTTCTCGCTCAGTAGCTAATATTATCCAGCAAGGGGGGACTTTTCTAGAGACTGCTCGCTGTGACGAAATGAAGACTGCCGAAGGAGTAAAAAAGGCAGTGCAAATTTTACAGCAAGAAGGTATTGAAGGTTTGATAACCATAGGTGGGGATGGCACCTTTCGCGGTGCAGTAGCACTAGCTGAAGCAGGAGACATAAAGGTCATCGGTATTCCCGGGACTATAGATAACGATGTTTATGGAACTGATTATGCTATTGGCTTTGACACAGCCATAAACACAGCTTTAGATGCCATAGACAAAATCAGGGATACTGCAGGGTCTTTACAGCGGCCCTTTTTTATTGAGGTCATGGGGAGAGACAGAGGCTTCATTGCTTTAGACGTAGGGATTGCTGGCGGAGCTGAGAGCATTCTGATTCCTGAAACAGAAACAAAAATAGAAGAGCTTTGCCTTGATATAAGGCGTAATTTCAAGAAAGGCAAGAAATCCTCTATTGTGGTAGTTGCTGAAGGAGACGAGGCAGGAGGTGTGTTTCAAATTGCTCAGCAGGTATGGGAAAGACTGAGATTGGAATACCGGATTTGCGTCTTGGGACATATACAGAGAGGTGGTTCACCCACAGCTAGGGACAGAATTTTAGCCAGTAAATTAGGAGCGGCGGCTGTGGATGCTTTAGCTAATGGGGAAACGGGTTACATGGTTGGGGAATCGAAAGGGGAAATAGCTTTTACGCCATTGAGGGAGACATGGGAAAAGCGAAAGGAACTAGATAATAACTTGCTACAATTAATGAAGGTATTAGCTGCTTAGGGATATGAAGAAGTTATCTATAGGCAAAATAAGGGGCTTGCAACGATTGGCCAACGATAAAGGCATCATGGCAATGTGTGCTCTAGACCACAGAGGCTCATTGATGAGAATGCTTGACGAAACACATCCTGACAGTGTCAGCTACCAGGCCATGGTAGATTTCAAGCTAGACCTCTGCCGAATTTTAGCCCCTCATGCTAGTGCTATTCTCCTCGACCCTATTTATGGAGCAGGACAGGCGATTTCCGCTGGTGTCTTACCCCAAAATACAGGATTGCTGGTAAGTCTAGAAGAAAGTGGTTATTCAGGCAAAGCAGAGGCAAGGATCACTGATTTATTGCCTGATTGGAACGTGAGGAAAATAAGCAGGATGGGAGCAACAGCAGCTAAGCTTTTACTTTATTATCGCCCTGATGTTGGTGTCGCCGGGAAGCAATTAGATACAGTGAAAAGATTAGCAGGCGATTGTCTAAAGGAAGACATGCCTTTTATAGTTGAACCACTAAGCTACAAGGTGGGGACCACGGAGAGCAATCCCCAAAACTTTGCCAAGATGAAGCCACAATTAGTTGTGGAAACAGCAAAGCAAATTACAGCATTCCCCATTGATGTGCTTAAGGCTGAGTTTCCTTCCGACCTTGAATATGAGAAAAACGAGGGTAAACTGTTAGACCTTTGCCACCAGCTTAATGATGCAAGCCAAGTTCCCTGGGTTATCCTCAGCGCTGGAGTAAGCTTTGACCTCTTCTACCAAGAGGTAGAAATAGCTTGTCGGGCAGGGGCTTCGGGTTTCTTAGCCGGGCGTGCTTTGTGGCAAGAGGCTGCCAAGGCTAGCTCCAGACAAGAGCGATTGAAATTCTTAGAGACCACTGTGGTCAAAAGACTTGAAAGTCTAAACCAATTAGCCAATGCTTATGGGACTCCGTGGCATACCAAGCTTGAAGCCAGTGAAGTAGACGAAAGCTGGCACAGTAACTATTGAATGGCTTCTTTTTATGTGGGCCCTTAGTAACTAACAATATTGACTCTGGCAGTTTTTACCACGATTTAATATGTTTTGCAATGATGTCTATTGCTTTAAATACTTCTGGGGAGGGCAGGGAATAAGCAGTCCTTATTCTAGTATACTCATGCTTGGGCTCAGGGAATATCCAAATATTTCCTCTGAAATCTTTAGCATCAGACTGTAATAGTTTATCTTCCAGGCTATAGTCGAAATTAAGGCTCTGCGCTAAAGATTCATCTCCCCTCCATTCAATAGCTACCACCTTGCCCCAAAACGGCTGACTTCTCTTTCTAATTAACCTAGTTTTCTTGAGTAGTCGTTTCCCCGTTATGTTTGGACTCTTCACCAAGTAATCTAGGAAGTAGCTCGTCCCATACTGGCTAGTTACGCTGATAACATTTACCAAATCTATATTCCCATCTTTCAGCTTTATGATTCCCTCTGATCTTTGCCCTGAGAAGCGGCTCAGCCTTATCTTTTCTTGGTCGCTGCCTTTTTCTAGCAGAGGGCCTTCCATTCCGGTTTCCTCAAGATGCTGGCAAAATTCTTCTCTCTTCAGGAGACCAGCTTTCTTTCTCTTGCGGAGGGCCAAAGACAATCCAATGGCTACTAATGCACCCATTACGATGCTGAATATACTGCTCCAGTCCATCTCTCTGATAAGATAATTTAGATTTCCTCTAGCTCAAAGGCATAATTCTCAATGACAGGATTAGCTAATAATTTGCGACACATCTCATTCGATTGCTGCTGAGCTTTATCGTAGTCATTCCCCTCTATTTTGACTTCCATATATTTGCCAGCCCGAACGCTTGTTACCTCGGTAAAACCTAAATTATGTAATGCCCCTTTTATAGTTAAGCCTTGGGGGTCATTAACCGTAGGTTTTAAAGTAATGTAAATTTTAGCTAGATACATCTGTTGCCAATTCCTTGCCTGTAAACAGTTCATGGATTTTATCATACCGCTGGGTTGTGGCCTCGATTACCTCTGGTGGCAACGTGGGTGACGGCGGCTCCTTGTTCCATCCTGAAGCTAAAAGCCAGTCACGAACCGGCTGTTTATCAAAGCTAATTTGTGATTGCCCTGGTTTGTATTGGCTGGCATCCCAAAAGCGAGATGAGTCTGGTGTTAGTAACTCATCAATAAGCGCTAACTTATCGTTGATGAGGCCGAACTCAAACTTAGTATCGGCAATTATTATGCCTTTGTTTCTAGCATAATCCCGAGCATAGCAGTAGATGAGCAAGCTTTTTTCTTCTAAATCTCCAATTAGTTCTTTAATGCCGAGGTTCTTTATGTCCTGCTCATTTAGAGGGCGGTCATGCTCAGTATCGCTTTTAGTAGTAGGAGTAAAGATGGGTTGGGGCAATTCCTCACTTTCTTTCATGACTGATGGCAAGTGAATATTGCCAACTTTTCCCGTCTCCTTATACTCTGCCCATGCTGAGCCAGAGAGATAGCCGCGAACAATACATTCAACAGGGATGCGTTCAGCTTTAGCTACAATCATAGAGCGACCTGCAAGACAGTTAGGTAACTCTCCAGAATAGCCCGATAGATTCTTCACTTCGTTCAGAATGACATTGCTATCAATTACCTTAATAAAGTGATTAGGAATGATATGGGCTGTCCTCTCAAACCAGAAAGCGGAAAGCTGGTTAAGAACCTTTCCTTTGTCAGGAATGCCGCAAGGCAAGACAGCATCAAAGGCAGAGATGCGGTCAGTAGACACTATAAGGAGTTTATCGCCTAAATCGTAAACATCTCTCACCTTGCCATGGCGAAATAAGGGAAGAGGTAAACTGGTTTGTAACAAAACAGACATATTTAACCTATGCTAAATGGCATGTGGGGCTAAGCTTTCTACTTCAGCTTGCTCCACCTTCCTTGCCTTGCTTAGCCCTAATCGTTCGAAGACGCTATCTACATATTTCAGGTAATAGTTATAGTCAAAGATAGATTCGAGCTCGTCTTTGGTAAGGTGAGCTGCCATTCGTTTATCCGTCTTGAGCAAATCAAGAAAACTTTTCCTTTCCTGCCATGCCTTCATAGCGTTATCTTGCACCATCTTATAGGCTTCTTCTCGCGGTAGCCCTTTCTCTATTAAAGCTAGCAGCACTCTTTGAGAGAAGATTAACCCTTGGGTAAGCTCAAGGTTGTGACGCATATTTTCGGAATAAACCTTAAGCCCTTTCATCACTGAGGTGAATATGGATAACATGTAGTCTAACGCTAAGCAAGAATCAGGTAGGATGATTCTCTCTGCAGAGGAATGACTAATATCACGCTCGTGCCATAAGGCAATATTTTCCATAGAGGTCGAGGCATAGCCTCTTAGTAATCTGGCAAGCCCACAGATGCGCTCGCAGAGCTCAGGATTTCGCTTATGAGGCATCGCCGAGGAGCCTGTTTGTCCTGATTGGAAAGGTTCTTCAAGTTCGAGAATTTCGGTTCGCTGGAGATTCCTAACCTCAGTGGCAAATTTTTCCAAAGAGCTGGCAAGAATTGCCAGGGTGGTCACGAATTGGGCATGGCGGTCACGCTGGATTATCTGACTTGATACTATGGCCGGAGTCAACCCCAATTTAGCGCAGGCTATTTTCTCAACCTGAGGAGGCACGGTAGCATAGGTGCCTACCGCTCCAGATATTTTGCCCACGGATATATTTCTCTTGGCTTCCGCCAACCTTTGAGCATTGCGTTTCATTTCCTCAACCCACAGGGCCATCTTTAAACCAAAAGTAGTCGGTTCGGCATGAATACCGTGGGTTCGCCCCATCATAATAGTATGCTTATGCTCCACAGCTTTATTCTCTAAGATGGGAATAAGTCTAGCCACGTCTTGCTCTAAGATATTAGCTGCTTGGGTTAATTGTAAACTCAGGGCGGTATCCATAATATCTGAAGAAGTAAGACCGAGATGGATAAAACGGGATTCCTCACCAAGGCTTTCAGCCACTGAGCTAGTAAAGGCTGTCATGTCATGGTGAGTTACCTGTAGAAATTCGGCAATACGGTCTAAGTTATAGCTAGCCTTCCTTATTTTGGGTATAGCCTCTTGGGGGATTTCGCCCAGCTCAGCCCAAGCTTCACAAACAGCTATTTCCACTTTAAGCCACTGGTCAAATTTACTTTCTTCAGACCATATTTTCTTCATCTGTGGCCGCGAATAACGCTCAATCATATTTATTATTCCTTTTTATTATTCCTTCAACTATCTACAGATTATCTACATAATGGTTCTCTTTGACAAACGCTGTTATGAGAAGTGCTATAGGTTATACCTCTGCTTGAGATATGCACGCCAGTTTTTGAAGTTATCCTGCAACTTAGGTTCTATGGTATTAAAAAACTCCTGCACGGTAAAAACATGAAAGGTGTCTGGGCTCTTCAACAGATTGCGCGGCCAAGCCTTTAAGGGATTATACTCTCCCCCAAAAGGCCTTGACATTCTTGTTAAAACCTCATTGTCAGAATTGTAAATGACTCCAAACTCAACTTTGTTAAAGTCTTCTGCAGGATCGGATTGAATACAATATGCCAGGAGTTGATTACGCATCAACTGGTAGAAATCGTAATGAAAGGGGCAGTAGCTTTCTGTTGTAAGCGATTCCTTACGGAAGGGGCTGTCGCTGGAGAGAATCATGTCCCAGTAAGGACGCTCGACTTGGCTTCTATAACATTGTGTTTTATGAGAGGAAACAATGTCTTTCGATGAAAGACAACGCTTAGGGTCAGGGTTGTCTTGTTTGCTACATTGACCAAAGTCAGACTCCGTGAACTTGAACTCTAGAAGAAGCATGTTTTTCCTCTTTTCCTTATCTTGCCAAATGATAGACAAATCAGAGCTCGTCCTATTTTGACCACGCCTCCCAAGTTCCTTGAAATAGTTTTTATTTCCAGGGCCAGTGTATTCGAAATCCAATTTCTTCACGTCCTCTAGTTCATTGAAATGGTGGGCGAGCCAGATTTTGAGAATGTCAACATGCTGCCTCAATGGGAAGAAAATGTTAACGCACATAATCTGAGAACTCAAGAGGTTGTGCTTTTGGTCATGCCACGCTATTTCATTGTCTTGAAAGTAGTGCTCAGCTTCTTCTCTGAGGCCTTCCCATAGGTTAAGATTCCACATGCGCTTGGGCAAGATATGGGAATAGCGTCTACGTCTCCATGCCCCCCATTCCTTGATGTTAAGAACCTCTTCTTTATATCTGATTTGCTGTTTCTTTATTTGCTCCTTGAAATTTTCCATCCGTTGCTATCTACTCCCTGCTAGCTCCTTTCTATACCTGCAATAGGCTTCTCTTATTTCTTCGTGTTCCGTGCCTAGAATCTGGGCGGCAAGCAAAGCAGCGTTTTTGGCGCCACTCTTGCCAATGCCAACGCAGGCCACTGGAACTCCCCCAGGCATCTGAGCTATAGAGAGCAAAGCATCTATGCCCTTTAGCTCGCTAGTAGGCAAAGGAACGCCAATCACGGGCAAAGTTGTCCAGCTAGCTAGAATACCGGGGAGATGAGCAGCGCCACCAGCAGCGGCGATGATAACCTCAAAGCCTCGCTTTTCCGCCTCTAATCCATATTCCCTTAGCCTTTCTGGATTTCTGTGGCCTGAGATAATGGAAAGCTCGTAATCAATGCCCAATTGCTTTAGCATGTCCAATGCTGGCTGTATTAGCTCAGCATCCGTTTTACTCCCTATGACCACGCCTACTAGCGCCATTTTTATCACCCTCACCTTATTCCTCTCCCTTCGAGGGAGAGGTTAATTGAGGGAGGTTCTTCGCTTTGCTCAACAGGCTATCTCCCTCAAAGCGATATCCTTCCTATAATAACAGCCTTCGAAGTAAATATCAGGCAAGTTACGGTAAACCTTTTCTCGAGCTTCAGCTATGTCCTTGCCTCTTCCTACCGCAGTGAGCACTCGCCCACCGTTGGTATAGATTATGCCATTATCACCCAATCTAATTCCAGCGTGGAAAATTAGCATATCTTTTTCGGCTTTAGCCGAAAATTGGTTGTAACCTTTTCTTAAGTTCTTTTTTTTGTCGCTTTTAGCAACAAACTTATCCACGCCTTGTATAGGGAAGCCTGTTTTATAGCTTCCGGGATAACCGGCTGAAGCCATAACCACTCCAACGCAAGCCTCCGGGCTCCACTCTATGGTTAACTGGTCAAGATTGCCCTGGACTACTGCCATGAGTATATCAACTAGGTCAGTTTTAAGAAGGGGCAAGATGACTTGAGTTTCGGGGTCACCGAAGCGAGCATTGAATTCCAGCACCACTGGCTCCCCATCAATGAACATTAACCCGGCGTAAAGCACCCCCTTGTAAGGCATTCCTTCCTTAGCCATCGCTTTCACTGTTGGCAGCAAAATGGTATTGGTAACCTTCTCTACGAGCTCGGTAGAGAAAAAACCTGGGGGACAATAGCTTCCCATACCACCGGTGTTGAGACCTTGGTCAGTGTCCCAGATTTTCTTATAGTCACAAGCAGGAATCATAGGTGAGACTGTTTTGCCATCGGTAAAAGCTATAAGGCTTACCTCTCGACCTCTAAGGCACTCATCAATTATCACCTTATCCCCGGCGGAGCCGAAAATTTTTGCTTCCATAATATCACTTAGAGCCTTATTAGCCTCCGGCATGGAATCAGCGATAATCACGCCTTTGCCAGCAGCCAACCCATCCGCTTTAATGACAACAGGTGGCTGTAGACCTTCAAGGTATTTGCAAGCCTCAGGATAAGAGGAGAAAATAGCGCCTTTAGCGCAGGGAATACCATATTTGTCCATCAAGTTTCTGGCGAAAACTTTGCTTGATTCTATCTGAGTAGCTGCTTTAGTGGGACCAAAAATAGGGATATCTAAGCTATCAAAATAATCCACTATGCCCAAAGCTAATGGCACTTCAGGCCCAACAACAGCTAAATCAACGCCTTTATCTTTAGCTACCTTGCCTAAGGCTTCTATATCGGTAGGCGTAATAGTTAAATTTTCAGCTATAAGCGCTGTGCCAGCATTTCCCGGTGTTACAAAAATCTTTTCCACTTTGGGACTTTGGGCAATCTTCCACACTAAAGTGTGTTCCCTGCCTCCACCACCAATAACTAATATTTTCATAATTGGCTTTTCCCTGTTACAGGGTCTAAATTTTGCTCTTTACGAATGTGCATGATGAAATCAGCATATCCTGAGGCTATGTAGCGATGCTCCCCACAGTTCTATGCCCACAAGTGGGGCACTTGCCAGATTTTCCTGTCGTAAATCTTTGCGCGCGCCAATAAAATATATGTGCCCACGACTTCTGTAACTTAAATAAGTTACCTCTTCTATGGTTGAATGAGGTTTGGAGGTAATTTCATAGCTATCGCTTCTTTTTCTTATGTTTGCCTCTGTTCTTTTTTACTCCCTTTAACTTAGTTCTGTTCGCCATTTTTACAAAATCTCTTTCTTTAATTTCTCAGCCTGGACAGGGTCAAAATTCTGAATTAATCTAAGCAACTCAGCAACATGTTCCTTTTCCTCTTCGATGATATGCTCCAGTGTAGTCACGGCCTCTTCATTTTCCAAGCTCTGTATGTGCTCCTGATACTGGTTTATGGCTTGCAGTTCGCCTATTAAATCCTCACGGAGCATCTCCAAATCGTCCTCTATAGCCATCTGTTCATCATCTCTTTCTTCGAAAGGATAATTCATCTTTGCCTCCTCTTTAATCTTATTTTACTCCCACTTGTAAGTGTTCAACCATCTTTTGTCACCCTCTGAGTTCAGTGCGGAGCCTCCCCTAGGTGTGAGATTCTTCGCCTTCGGCTCAGAATGACAGTAGCGAAGGACCCTCGGAATGACACCAGGCTGAGCACTTATTCCCACTCTATAGTTGCAGGTGGCTTACTGGTAACATCGTAAACCACGCGGTTGACATTGGGTACTTCATTAACTATGCGGTCGGAGATTCTAGCCAGGAGATCATAGGGCAAGCGTGCCCAATCAGCAGTCATGGCATCCTCGCTATTTATCGCTCTGACCGCTATCAAATAGCCATAAGTTCTGTAGTCGCCCATGACGCCAACACTCTTGACATCAGTAAGCACAGCAAAGCTTTGCCATAGTTGGCGATAAAGCTTAGCCTTTTTAATCTCGTTCATCACAACCCAATCAGCGGCTCGAAGTATCTCCAGCTTATCCTCAGTCACTTCACCAATGATGCGAATGGCTAATCCTGGTCCGGGGAATGGTTGTCGCCAAATCATGTCTTCCGGCAGCCCCAGAGCCAGTCCCACCTCCCGAACTTCATCCTTAAATAAATACCTTAGCGGCTCAATAAGAGTGAACCTCATTTTGGTTGGTAAGCCACCAACATTGTGGTGACTCTTTATCTTGGCTGAAGCTTTGGTTTGAGCAGAAGTGCTTTCGATAACATCAGGATAAAGAGTGCCCTGAGCGAGAAAATCAACCTTGCCTAATTTAGCTGCTTCCTCTTCAAAAACTTCGATAAATTCATTCCCTATCAGTTGCCGCTTTGCCTCTGGGTCTATTATCCCCTTAAGTTGCTCCAGGAATCTGTCAGTAGCATCCACATAAACTATATCCATCTTGAGGTTGCGTTTGAAGATAGTAAGCACCCTTTCTGGTTCCTCACGTCGCAATAAGCCATTATTGATAAAAAGGCAAGTTAACTTATTGCCAATAGCATGGGCAACAAGAGTAGCAGTTACTGCTGAATCAACGCCTCCAGAAAGGGCGCAGACGACTCTCCCATCGCCCACTTGCTCTCTGATTTTATCTACGCTCCCGGCTATGAAATTAGCTGATGTCCAGTTGCCCTGGCAGCCACATACTCGATATAGGAAGTTCTGGAATATAGCCTTTCCTTGTGGTGTATGACTTACTTCAGGGTGAAACTGTAGCCCAAAAAGACCACTATCGTTGCCTATAATGGCAAACGGCGAGCTTTCGGTATAAGCCAGAGCTTTAAAGCCAGGGGGCATTTGTATTATTTGGTCACCGTGACTCATCCATACAGGGAGGGAGGGAGAAAGACCAGCAAAAAGAGGGCAGTTTTCGCTGCTTATATGTAGGATAGTGTGACCATATTCATGTTTTGCTCCTGAGGCAACTTCACCCCCTAACTGATAGACCATAGCTTGCATCCCATAGCAAATGCCCATTACCGGCAGATGGCTCTCATAAATGTAAGATAAAGCCAAAGGAGCCCCAGAGTCATAAACGCTAGCTGGACTCCCTGAGAGGATAAAGCCTCGTGGGTTAAGAGAGGCTATTTTCTCCCAGGGAGTGTCATAAGGCACAAGTTCACAATAAACGTGGCATTCTCGTACACGTCTAGCAATGAGCATGCTATATTGAGAACCAAAATCAATCAACACTATGGTTTCACGTTTGCCTGATGGAGGCTTAAGCTCAACCACAGGTTGCTCGCCATGCAATTCCCTAGCGATCTCTAGATAGGCAGATACTTCAGCATCATCGCTAGCAGTAATTCGGTGGCTCTGCAGCTCGTTTTCCATGTTGGGATAACGTTATGATATAAGTTAGCTTACCATTCTGCTATACTAGCGTCAAGAAAAATGAATTCTCTACAAGAGCAGGTAGAAAATGGGATTAAAATTCTTAAACAGGGCGGGATAGTCGTTTTTCCTACTGATACAGTTTACGCTTTAGGAGCTGACGCTTTCAAGCCCAAGGCTGTGAAGAGAATTTATGAGGTAAAGAAGCGACCTAGGCAGCTAGCTTTCCCGCTGCTCATCGCTGATATGTCTCAATTAACTGCTGTGGCTGAACCGATATCAGGGATTGCATGGTTCCTGGCAAGGCATTTTTGGCCTGGCGGCTTGACCCTAGTTCTACCCAAGGCAGATTCATTACCTGCCTATCTTGCTAGAGAGTCCAGCATAGCAGTGCGCATTCCTGAGCATCCTGTTTGTCTGGCTCTTATTCGGCGTTTGGGAAATCCAATAATCGGAACCAGTGCTAATATCAGTGGCAAGCCAGCGACTTTAACTGCTGACGAAGCCAAACAGCAACTGAGAGACAAAGTTGATCTTATTGTTGATGGAGGCAGATGCCCTGGCGGCAGCGAATCGACCATAGTAGATGTTACAAGTGAAGTTCCTGTGGTTTTGCGCCAAGGCATTATACCAGCATACGAAATTGACAAAGCCTACAGGGAATACTTGGAGGGTAACTATTCACCCCGTTGTCATTCTGAGGGAGCACAGCGACCGAAGAATCTTGGAGACCCTTCGTGGAGCCTGTCCTGAGCGCCATGAGATTCTTCATTGCCCCTTCGCTCTGCTCAGGGCTTCAGTTCTCAGAATGACAGGAAGCGAAGGGCTCAGGGTGACGCGAGAGTGGCTGGAATACTTAGCTTGGAGGTAAATAGCAATGCGTATTACTCTAGGTTGTGACCATCGTGGCCTTGCTTTAAAGCAAGCAATCATGCCCCTTCTTCAAAATTTAGGTCATAGCTATCATGATTTTGGCTGTTATAGCGCTGACTCTGTGGATTATCCTGATATCGCTCAGAAAGTGGCAGAGGCAGTAGCTTCAGGCGACTTCGACCATGGCATTCTAGTATGTAGCACAGGGATAGGCATGAGCATAGCAGCTAATAAGATAAAGGGGATAAGAGCAGCTTTATGCCACGATACCTTTACCGCGCAGCGAGCTCGCCAACACAACGACGCTAATGTTCTATGCATTGGAGGACAAAATATAGAGGTTAACTCAGCTCTGGAAATTGTCAAGACCTACCTATCCACAGATTTTGAAGGTGGCAGGCATATCCCAAGATTAAATAAAGTAAAGGCTTTGGAAACAAAGAGCTAATAAATTCGCATCTCACTCCATTGTCATCAAAAATTGTCTCCGCTAGCTATCTTTTGAGCATAGATATATATATTCCCACTGGCGCAGACCTTGCTAGATAATGACAGCTTCCCCTGAACTATCGCTCACCGCGAGAAGCACAAGATATTTTCATGAGCATCGCTCTTCGATTTTTCCGCATTACATGAGTAAGAGCATCGCGCTTAAGTCCAGAAGCAGGCCATGACCAATGCTGAGATGGTCCTAGCCAATTTTGAATAGCTACCTGAATCGAGTGATTTGAAAACTTGCTGGCAACTTTTTTGTATTTAAATTAAATTGACGTTAGATAGGTATTATGCTATGTTACGCAACATAATTTATTTTCAGGAAGTGTGAAGCAATGAAAAGCGATGTTGTAAAGCGCGGAGTTGAGCGGGCACCTCACAGGTCGCTGTTGCGCGCTGTAGGTTGTGGCTCGGACGATTGGGATAAACCTTTTATTGGGGTGATTAGTAGCTTTAGCGAAATTGTTCCCGGGCATATTCACTTGCAATCTATTGCTCAAGCTGTAAAAGAAGGAATCCGTAGTCGAGGCGGGGCACCTTTTGAAGTCAATACTATAGTTGTCTGTGATGGCATCGCCATGAACCATCCAGGAATGAAGTACAGCTTGCCCAGCCGGGAACTTATTGCTGATTCAAGTGAGATTTTGGCGGAAGCCCACGCTTTTGATGCTTTAGTTTTTATCCCTAATTGTGACAAGGTGATACCAGGCATGCTAATGGCAGCGGTGAGACTTAATTTACCTTGCGTCTTTGTAAGTGGTGGCCCTATGATGGCAGGGAGGCTTATCCAAGGAGAGAGCATCAAGTCAGTCGACCTTAGCTCAGTTTTCCAAGCTGTAGGCGAGGTGGCTAAAGGAAAGATGACCGAAGCTGAGTTAGAGGAACTAGAAGAAGTCGCCTGTCCTGGCTATGGTAGCTGTTCTGGAATGTTCACTGCTAATACTATGAATTGCCTCACCGAAGTTTTGGGTATGGCTTTGCCTGGCAATGGAACGATACCGGCGGTGCAAGCGCGGCGAAACCAATTGGCTTATGAAGCTGGGCAGCAAATAATGGAGGTACTGGCCCAAAATATCCGACCTAAAGATATTATCACCAAAGATTCCATTTATAATGCTTTCGCTGTGGATATGGCTTTGGGGGGCAGTACCAATTCCGTATTACATCTTACCGCAATAGCCCATGAGGCGGGAATCAACATTCCCTTATCTTTGATAAATGAGATAAATGAGCATATTCCGCATCTATGCAAATTAAGCCCGGCAAGCGATTATCACATCGAAGATTTAGACTTAGCCGGCGGCATTCCAGCCGTAATGCAAGAATTATCCCAATTGCTAAATCTTAAGGCGAGAACTGTGTTAGATAAGCCGTTGGGCGAAGTAATAAAGGGGGCAAAGAACAAGAACAAGGAGATAATCCGTCCTTCATCACAGCCTCATAGCACTACTGGTGGGATTAGCATATTATTTGGTAATCTGGCACCTGAAGGCGCTGTAGTGAAAAATGCTGCTGTGGTTTCCGAAATGCTGGTTCACCGAGGCCCAGCACGAGTTTTCAATAGCGAGGAGACAGCTACAGTAGCCATAATGGATGGGAAAATTAAAGCCGGAGATGTAATTGTTATCCGTTATGAGGGGCCAAAAGGAGGGCCGGGGATGCGTGAAATGCTAACGCCAACTTCTCTTCTCAGCGGTATGGGTATGGATAAGGAAGTAGCACTTATTACCGATGGGCGTTTTTCTGGGGCCACAAGAGGTGCGGCTATTGGCCATGTCTCTCCTGAGGCAGCAGAGCGAGGTCCTATAGCTGCTTTGAGGAACGGCGATACTATTAAAATAGATATTCCCAATCATAGATTAGAAGTGGAATTAAGCCAGGAAGAGATAGAAAAGCGGTTAAGTTCACTGCCCCCTTTCGAGCCTAAGGTTAGAACTGGCTATCTTAAGAGGTACAGTGACAAGGTAACTTCGGCCAGCACCGGGGCAGTATTTGCTGACTAAGGTAGATATATTATGAGGAAAACTGGTGCCCAGATTCTGTGCGAAAGCCTAGTTAGAGAAGGTGTCGAAGTTATTTTTGGCATTCTTGGTGGCAGTATCTTGACAATATATGATACCTTGCCTGAATATCCTCAGCTTCGACATATATTGGTTCGTCATGAACAGGGAGCAGCTCATGCCGCTGATGGCTATGCCAGAGTCATGCATAAAGCCGGCGTATGCCTGGCTACTTCAGGCCCAGGAGCTGCTAACTTGGTGACTGGAATTGCCAATGCATATATGGACTCCTCTCCCTTAGTAGCTATAACAGGCCAGGTAGCTAGATCTTTTATTGGCAAGGATGCCTTCCAAGAGACAGATATCACTGGCATCACTCTTCCTATCACCAAGCATAATTACCTTGTCTCCGATGCTGCAGAGCTAGCTAAAACGATTAAGGAGGCTTTTTATATTGCCCAGACAGGTAGGCCAGGACCTGTGCTTATCGATATACCAAGTACTGTTCAGCAAGAAAAGGCGGAATTTGTTTATCCTGACAAGGTTGCTCTGCCAGGCTACAGGTTTACCTCCCGAGGTCACTCGGCTCAAATCAAAAAAGCAGCAAAACTCATTAACGAAGCCAAGCAACCTGTTATAATCGCTGGTAGAGGAATAATTATTTCCCAAGCTTACGCTGATTTTAGTGAATTAGCAGAGAAAGCACAGATACCAGTGGTCCATACTCTTCTTGGAATTGGCTCCTTCCCTGGTAATCATGTACTTGATTTTGGCATGCTCGGGATGCACGGTATGGCGTACGCTAACATGGCAGTGCAAAATGCTGACCTTATCATTGCTGTTGGTATGAGATTTGGTGACCGTGCTACAGCGAACCCAAAGGATTTTGCTCCTAAGGCCCGCATTATTCACATTGATATCGACCCTGCGGAGATAGGGAAGAACGTGAGGGTAGACGTGCCTATAGTCGGGGATGTTAAAAATGTGCTAGAGGCTATAAATAAGGAAATTGACCGTAGAAATCACATGGAGTGGCTCTCCCAACTAGATCAATGGAGGGACGAACATCCATCATTAACAATCAGACAGAATGATGAGGTTTTACCTCAACACGTTATCCACCAGATCTACGAAGCTACCCAAGGTGATGCCACGGTAGTTACCGGCGTAGGGCAGAATCAAATGTGGGCAGCACAACATTTTATTTATATTAAGCCAAACAGCCTTATTTCCTCGGGTGGCTTAGGCACAATGGGATTTGAGCTTCCCGCTGCCATAGGAGCTAAAGTTGGCCGCCCTGAGGAAGTGGTATGGTGCATTGCCGGTGATGGTGGTTTTCAAATGACTATGCAAGAACTGGCTACCATAGCCCAAGAGAACATCGCTGTAAAAATAGCAATTATCAATAATGGCTATCTCGGTATGATAAGACAATGGCAAGAATTGTTTTACCGGCGTCACTACGTTGATGCAAAGCTTTGGAATCCTGATTTTGTCAAGATTGCCGAAGCCTATGATATTCCTGGAATCAAGGTGAAACGTAGGGATGAGGTAGCTCCAGCTATATATAAGGCAATGGATTGTCCTGGGCCTTTTCTTATAGATTTTGTTGTTGAGCCGGAGGAGAACGTTTATCCTATGGTGCCGCCTGGAGAAAGCTTAGCCACTTTCTTAGAAACACCTAAGCCAGAGATCCTGGAAATGCCAAAGTCAGGGATGGTGAGCAACTATTGAGATTATTTCTAGGGAGGCAAATTGTCTAATACAAAACACACTCTAGTAGCTTTAGTGGAGAATAAACCTGGTGTCCTGACCAGGGTGGCTAGCCTGTTTCGGCGCCGAGGTTTTAATATCGAGAGTATCGCTGTAGGGTGTAGTGAGCAGCCTGGCTTATCCCGCATGACTGTTGTTGTTGGCGGTGATTCTGCAGAGGTAGAGCAGGTTAGGAAACAACTAGACAAATTAATCAATGTGGTTAGAGTATCTGATATAACCAAGGAGGCTATAGTAGCCCGAGAGCTAGCCCTAATCAAAGTCAATGCTACCGCTTCAACAAGAAGCGAGATCATGCAAATTGTTGACATTTTCCGGGCTAATATAGTTGATGTTGCAGCTGATTCAGTCACGGTGGAAGCCACAGGAGACGAGGATAAAATAAATTCTCTGTTTGAGCTTCTTCGCCGCTTTGGAATTAAAGAGATGACGAGGACTGGCAGAATTGCCTTAACTCGAGGCGGCACTGCCTAAAACTCACCTAACCGAAGGCTAAAAATGAGGAGGAGGTAATTATGACTAAAATCTATTATGACAAGGATGCTAATCTGGACTTAATTAAGAATAAAGTTGTTGGTATTATTGGCTATGGCAGCCAGGGGCATGCTCATGCCCAAAATCTGAGAGACAGCGGCTGCCAAGTCATTGTTGCCGAAGCACCTAATAGCGAAGGGTGGAAAGCAGCACAAAGTGCTAATTTTAGAGTAGCTGGTGCCGCCGAAGTAGCTAAGGATGCGAATATTATCGTTATGCTTGCTCCTGACAATTTGCACCGCGAAATCTATTGTGAGTCAGTTGAAAAGGAGCTAAGTAAAGGCAAGATTTTGATGTTTGCCCACGGTTTCAATATTCACTACTCACAAATTGTACCACCGCCTGATATCGATGTGACTATGGTTGCTCCTAAATGCCCAGGACATATGCTACGCCGACTATATACAGAAGGTTCGGGTCCCCCAGCTTTGGTTGCTACCTACCGTGATACCTCGGGTAAAGCCAAAGATATTGCTTTAGCTTATGCTAAGGGCATTGGCTGCACTAGAGCTGGAGTTTTAGAAACGACTTTTGCTGAGGAGACTGAAACTGACCTTTTTGGAGAACAAACAGTACTCTGCGGGGGAGTCACCTCTCTGATTAAAGCTAGTTTTGAAACATTAGTAGAGGCTGGCTACCAACCAGAGAATGCCTATTTTGAGTGCCTCAATGAGCTTAAGCTTATTGTTGACCTAATATATCAAGGTGGTTTGAGTTACATGCGCTATTCAGTAAGTGACACTGCAGAATATGGCGATTATACACGTGGCCCACGAGTCATTAACGACTTGGTGAAGAAAGAAATGAAGAAGATTCTGGCGGAGGTTCAGGATGGCAGCTTTGCCAAAGAGTGGATTTTGGAAAATCAGGCTGGCCGCCCCAGCTTTAATGCCATGAAACGCATAGAGGCAGAGCACCCCATTGAAATTGTGGGCAAAAAGCTCAGGGATATGATGCCCTGGCTGAAGGGCTGAAAATAGCTTTGGAAGTATGAACAGAGCTCAAAAAGATAATAAGCAAAGTAAAGCCATAAAAGCTTTTTATAAATGTTATTCAGGGCGGAGCTTATTGGCGAATTTACCTCGCCGTGCGGCTTGTGATAGGCCTGATTAGTTTTGGCGGCAGAGGTATGCTTAACGGAAAGTGTTGGATTGGTTGTTTCATTAATATGTTTCGGCAAAACGCATTAAGAGGGGAACCATGGACAAGGTAATCATCTTCGACACCACTTTGCGAGATGGGGAGCAGGCGGCTGGAGCGAGTTTAAATGCTCAGGAAAAGCTGGAAATAGCCCGTCAATTGGATAGACTCGGTGTAGATGTTATCGAAGCTGGTTTTCCTGCTAGCTCGCCTGGCGATTTTGAAGCTGTTCGCCTTATTGCCCAGGACGTAAGACGCCCCATAATTTGTGCCCTTGCCTCTGCTAATACTGAAGCTGTGGATAGAGCCTGGGAGGCAGTCAAAGGGGCAGCTCATCCTCGGATCCACGTTTTCCTGTCAGCTTCAGATATTCATCTCTCTTATCAGCTCAAGAAGAGTCGGGACGAGATTCTAAGGATGTCCCGAGAAATGGTGACTCACGCTAAAACTTGCCTTGATGATGTCGAGTTCTCACCCATGGATGCCACCCGTGCCGAGCCTGCTTATATTTATCAGATTCTGGAAGCTGTGATTGATGCTGGGGCAACCACAGTCAATATTCCTGACACCGTAGGTTATATCACACCGCCTGAATTTCGCGATTTGATCCAAGGTATTCTTACCCATGTACCCAATATCCATAAAGCTGTGCTTAGCGTGCATTGTCACAATGATTTGGGATTAGCCGCAGCTAATAGCCTTGAGGCGATAATAGCTGGAGTACGCCAAGTTGAGTGTACTGTTAATGGCATTGGAGAGCGAGCTGGCAATGCCTCCTTGGAAGAAATTGTAATGGCACTAAAAACTCGCCAGGATTTTTTCGGACTTACTACTGCAATTAATACTACACAAGTTTATAGGACAAGTCGCCTTGTAAGCGAGCTTACGGGGTTCTCTATCCAACCTAACAAAGCCATCATCGGTGCGAATGCCTTTCGTCACCAATCGGGCATCCATCAAGATGGTGTACTTAAAAAGGCTATCACTTACGAAATTATGGATCCAAGGTCAATAGGTATTCCCTCAAGTATCTTAATACTAGGCAAGCTGAGTGGAAGGCACGCTTTCAAAGAGAGGTTGGCCGAGCTTGGTTATACTTTGAGTGAGGAAGCTCTGAACCATGCCTTTCAGGGCATCAAAGAGTTAGCTGATAAGAAGAGGGAAATCACAGATCGGGATATTGAATCTCTAATCGCTGAAGAACTTCGTATCACTACCGAACTTTATCACCTCGACCATGTTGAAGTCTCCTGCGGTGACCATAGCCTCCCTACAGCTTCGGTTAGGCTCATTAGTCCTGAGGGACAAGGATTGGCTGATGCTGCTTTGGGCACGGGTCCTGTGGACGCCATATATAAGGCTATCAATCGCATAGTTGGCATTCCCAATAAGCTCACAGAGTTCACCATTAAATCGATTACTGAAGGAATTGATGCTATCGGTGAAGTGCTAATACGAATCGAGAGTGATGGCGTAACCTATACTGGTCGTGGTGCTTCCACTGATATTATTGTTGCCAGTGCCAAGGCATACATGAATGCCCTGAATCGTTTGTTGGCAGCAAAAGGAGACAGCAGTAATGTCAAAACCTAAGATTAAGCTTGCTCATAAAGATTATAAAAATTTACCAGAGTCTGAGACCAAACGCTCTGAACTTTTAGGAGAAGAGCTTGTTATAGTTCCATTAGTCTCGAAATCTTTTAACCCTTAGGTAATGAGTTTGAGTCCTCAACTAGGAATAATCTTACGCCTGCTTTTAGCTGCTGGTTTATCTTCGGCTATTGGCTATCAGCGGGAACGAAAAGGCAAGGCAGCAGGATTACGCACTCATATCCTGATTGGTTCAGGGGCGGCTCTATTTACCTTAGTATCTATATATGGCTTTAATGGTGCAGTTGACCCCTCACGAGTTGCCGCTGGAGTGGTAGCTGGGGTTGGTTTCATTGGTGCTGGCGTTATCTTCCGTGGCATGCGTGAAGAGCATAAGGAAGGAGTAGCAGGGCTAACCACTGCAGCAAGCATTTGGATTACTGCCGCTATAGGTTTAGCTGCTGGCGCTGGAATGTACTTGATTAGTGCCATTGCCACCCTCATCGCGGTGGGTGTTTTAATGCTCCCCAAAGTTCGTGGTTAACATAAAACTTCAGCCCTGAATGAAATGAAGGATCAAGGAGTGCAAGTTTTGACTTTATCTGAAAAGATTTTATCCGCCCATAGCAGTAAGAAGAAGGTTAAACCTGGCGAATTCATAAACGCCAAGGTCGATTTAGTTTTAGCTAACGACATAACAGCACCCTTAGCTATAAAGGAATTCCAGCGACTTGGAGTATCCAGAGTTTTCGACCCAGCAAAAATAGTCATGGTTCCTGACCACTTTTGCCCTAATAAGGACATACAATCTGCAGAGCAAGCAAAGCTGATGCGTGAATTTGCTAAGCAGCAGGGGCTGATTTACTTTGAGGTAGGACGGATGGGAATAGAGCATGTGCTCCTGCCTGAGCAGGGCTTTGTCTTCCCCAGTCAGGTTATCATTGGCGCTGACTCCCACACCTGTACTTACGGCGCTTTAGGAGCCTTTGCCACTGGCATGGGCTCAACCGATATCGCCGTAGCTATGGCCACTGGTGAAATATGGATGAAGGTGCCGCCAACTATTAAGCTTATTTACCGTGGGAAGCTGTCTAAATGGGTTAGCGGTAAGGACCTCATCCTCTACACCATTGGAGATATTGGTGTTGATGGAGCGCTTTACTCCGTTATGGAATTTTCAGGTGAAGCAATCGAGGAACTACCAATGGATGGACGCTTTACCATGGCAAATATGGCTATTGAGGCTGGAGCAAAGGCTGGCATTTTTGATGTAGATGATAGAGCGAAAGAGTACCTCCGCAATGTCATTACAAGCGGAGCTCCCTCGGCCATTGCGAGCAGCGAAATGACTAAGCAAGCTCAAACCTTTTCAATAGTCCAGTCGGATGAAGAGGCTGAGTTTGCTAAGATAATAGAGTACGATGTATCAAAAATTGAGCCCCAGGTGGCGTTCCCCCACCTCCCTTCTAATACTAAGCCCGTAACTCAAGTAGGCAACATAAAATTAGACCAGGTAGTGATTGGTGCTTGCACCAATGGTCGCCTCGGTGATTTAAGAGTGACGGCCAAGCTGCTTCAAGGAAGACAGGTGCACCCTGAACTGAGATGTATTGTCATTCCCGGGTCGCAAAGAGTCTATCTTGAGGCGCTAAGGGAAGGACTAATAGAGGTCTTCATCGAAGCTGGGGCTGTAGTAAGCACCCCTACTTGCGGACCTTGCCTCGGTGGGCATATGGGAGTTTTGGCTGCTGGTGAGCGCTGCCTTTCTACTACTAACCGAAATTTCGTCGGCAGAATGGGGAGCCCTCAGTCTGAGCTTTATTTAGCCAGCCCGGCAGTAGCCGCCGCCAGCGCTATCTTAGGGAGGATTGGTAGCCCAGAGGAGATTGTGCGGGCTAATTAGGTGAAGCAGACAAGGATAAACCTAATTGAACTAACCAAAGTTTGTTTATTTGGAAGCCAGCATGAGTTCTAAACTGGAGATTCGGGATACCGGGATTTCTGTGACGGATGTTCTGGAATTGATTTCGCAGGGCTTCACATACGAGCGGATACTGTTCATACTCAAGAGTTTGACGTATGAAGACATTTTTCACGCAGTCAAGGTAGCAAAGGAAATCGCTGAAGTTCATTTAGCCTTTAAATTTTCTAGCCTTGAGAAAATATCTCAGCAATATCCCGGTCTTGTAAAAGTCCGCCGACAATATCCAAGGGCATATGAGAAATGGGTAGACGAGGAAGATACTTACTTGAAATGCAAATATAGCCAATGTTTGAGTGTTCAGGAGTTAGCTGAGATACTCCATAGGCAACCGAGCGCTATTCGCTCACGCTTGCGAAGGTTAGGACTGGCAGAATAAACTACACCATTAAAGCGCAATGCTCGAAGGGGAATTTTTATCCTTTAGTCAAGTGCTTTCTTTAGATGAAGGAGAATTACTAATCAATGCTAAAAGGTAAGGTTCATAAATTCGGAAGTAACATCAATACAGATGTCATCATTCCAGCGCGCTACCTTAATGTTTCAGAGCCCAGCGAATTAGCGAAGCACTGCATGGAGGACATTGACCCTGAATTTGCCGCTAAAGTCAAGCCTGGTGATATTATAGTTGCTACTACAAACTTTGGCTGTGGCTCTTCAAGGGAGCATGCCCCTTTGGCAATAAAAGCTTGTGGTATTTCCTGTGTTATTGCTCAAAGCTTTGCCCGCATTTTCTTCCGCAATGCCATCAATATTGGCTTGCCCCTTTTAGCATGTGATGAGGCGGTGAGTGAAACGGAAGCTGATGACATATTAGAGGTCGATTTGTCCTGCGGTGAAATTAACAATGTTTCCAAGCGCAAGAAATTTACGGCTAAACCTTACCCTGAATTTATGATGGGAATCATAGCCTCTGGTGGGCTAATCGAATATACTAGAAGTAGATTACAAGGTGTTTAACTGTCACCCTGAGTGATAGCGAAGGGTCTCTGAGATTCTTAGCTGCGCTCAGAATGACAAATAGCGGCTCGAAATGACAAGCGAAGAATGGAGGAATAGGTATGGAATTTGATATGGCAGTTTTACCCGGCGATGGTGTTGGCCCCGAGGTTGTAGCCGAGTCACTGAAGGTTTTACAAGTTGTGGGTGAAAACTTCAGGCATAGCTTTCACTTCCATAATGGTCTAGTGGGTGGCATTGCTATAGATACCTACGGCACAGCCCTTAATGAGGAAACAGTAAATATGTGTGAGAAGTGCGATGCTGTGCTGCTGGGAGCTGTTGGCGGGCCTAAGTGGGATGACCCGCAGGCCAAAGTCCGTCCTGAAGATGGGCTTCTAGCATTGCGTAAGCGATTGGGGCTGTTTGCCAACTTGCGCCCTGTGAAAGTTTTGCCCATGCTGGTTAATTCTACCTCGCTTAAGCCGGAGGTAATTAAGGGAGTTGATTTGGTAGTGGTTAGGGAACTAACTGGAGGAATCTACTTTGGTCAACCTAAAAAACAATGGCAAACCCCGGAAGGGAGGCAAGTAGTTGATACCCTAGCCTACTCCGAAGCTGAAATTGAGCGCATACTAAGGGTTGGCTTCGAATTAGCCCGTAGCCGTGGTAAAAAACTAATCTCGGTGGATAAGGCTAACGTCCTCGAATCATCTCGACTATGGCGGCAGATTGCCATAGAGATTTCTGCTGATTACCCTGATGTTGAGCTACGGCATATGCTGGCTGATGCTTGTGCCATGCGGCTCATTCAGCACCCCAGCGAATTTGACGTTTTGGTTATGGAAAACATGTTCGGTGATATCCTTACCGATGAGGCTTCAATGCTAGCTGGTTCCATGGGAATGCTGCCTTCTGCCAGTCTGGCTGGAACTCCCAAGGGGAAAACCTTTGGTATGTATGAACCGATTCACGGTAGCGCTCCAAGTCGAGCAGGGCAAAATATGGCTAATCCTATTGCTACTATCTTGAGCGTGGCCATGATGCTCCGCTATTCCTTTGAACTGGAAACTGAAGCTCAAGCCATAGAAAACGCCGTTTTAGCTATTTTAGAGCAAGGCTATAGAACTTACGATATAATGTCAGAGGGCAAAATCAAGGTAGGAACGAAGGAGATGGGAGATTTAATCGGTCAAAGGATAAAATGCCAATAATCCAGCTCTATGACACAACCTTAAGGGATGGTACCCAACAGGAAGGAATTTCTTTCTCTGTTGAGGATAAGCTGAAGATCGTACAGAAACTTGATACGCTGGGCATTGATTTCATCGAAGGTGGTTGGCCAGGCTCTAACCCCAAAGATACTGAGTTCTTTACTAGAGCACAGAACTTGAATTTGTCCCATGCAGTGTTGGTTGCTTTTGGTAGCACTAGGCGTGTTGGTCACACAGCAGACGAAGATGCTAATCTCCAAGCCCTGTCTGAAGCTAAAACCAAGGTTGTCACTATTGTAGGAAAAGCCTGGGACAAGCAAGTAACTCAAGTTCTAGAAACCACACTGAAAGAGAATCTGAATATGCTCATGGATTCTATAAGTTACCTCAAGTCAAAGGGGCTAAGAGTTTTCTTCGATGCCGAGCACTTTTTCGATGGCTATAAAACGAATCCTGAGTACAGCCTTGCGGTAGTAAGCAGGGCTGCTAAAGCTGGTGCTGAGTGCGTAGTTCTTTGCGATACCAACGGCGGTACCTTGCCTGCACAGATAGTAGAGGCTATTAAAGCAGTGCAAAAAACAACCCCTGTTCCCTTGGGCATTCATGCCCATAATGATGCTGGGCTTGCTACAGCTAATTCGCTGGCTGCTGTTGAAGCAGGAGCTATTCAGGTTCAGGGGACTATTAATGGTTACGGTGAGCGCTGTGGCAATGCTAACCTTTGCTCCATCATACCAACTTTGAAACTCAAAATGGGCATTGATTGTGTTACACAGGAGCAGTTAAGCAAACTTAGCAGTATCTCCCGATATATTTCGGAGCTGGCTAACTTGCCTCATTACGACCGTCTTCCCTACGTGGGTATTAGTGCCTTTACCCATAAAGGCGGGACTCATGTTTCCGGCTTAGCGAAATGGGAGGATAGTTATCAGCATATAAATCCAGACCTAGTTGGCAATCGTCCTCGTGTCGTCATTTCCGAGCTAGCGGGGAAGGGGAGTATCCTCTACAAAGCTAGAGAGCGGGGGATACCCATTCCCAGAAGCGGGGAAATTGAAAATGTGCTGCAGCAAATTAAGTCGCTGGAAAAACAGGGCTTTCAATATGACAGCGCTGAAGCATCATTTGAGCTCTTGCTTCGCCGCGCCCAGCCCAACTATCAGCCACCTTTTGAGCTAGTTGATTTTATGGTAGTAGTGGAGAAACGCCGCCGTCTCCCCAGTAGCGGAAATCAAGAAGCCCTACTATCAGAAGCTACAATCAAGGTCAGGGTAGATGATGAGATCGTACATACTGCTGCTGAAGGGGATGGACCCGTCAATGCACTTGACCAAGCTTTGCGTAAAGCTTTAATCCAGTTCTATCCTGATTTGACCGGTGTTACCCTTACCGATTACAAGGTGCGTATACTTGAGGAAGCCGCTGGCACCGCATCCCAGGTGCGGGTGCTCATCGAATCCAGTGATAGCCAGGAGCATTGGAGGACAGTAGGCAGCTCAACCAATATCATTGAAGCTAGCTGGCTGGCTTTGGCAGACAGTATCGAGTACTGGCTGATAAAGCCAGCTGGCAAGACATGAGACTGATCAAGTTTAGGCAGAGTCATACTTAAATGGCTCCCGGGCAGTGAAGGAGGTGCCTGATGAAGTGGAGGGATTTATCTTCGAGAGCAAGATGGGCCCTGGTAATGATGCTGGTGGCGATTTTCCCTACGGTGGCAGGCAGTATTATCGGAATGGCGGTATTTGGAGAAGCTGCTCCACCGTTTGTCTATGCATTTCCTGCAATCTGGCTAATCTTGTTCTTTGTTAGCTTACAAAGGTTAAAGGCGGGGCTTATTGGCGGAATCGTCTGGGCTGTGATAAACCTCTTTGCTCCTCTCATCATTGCACTCCAGGGATTAAAGAGTTCTCTTGCCCAAGGTTTGGGTATACCTGTTTGCCCATTTTCCATTGTAGGCGCGGTAATAAGTGCGGTGATAATTTACCTATGTCTCAGGGCATATAAAGAGGTAACACTAGCGGCGGCGTGAAGATCGAGCGAGGGAAATGGTGAAGCCAAGGAGCGCCTAATAGCGCTTCTTGGGTGGCATCCGTAACGCGGCTATGAACGAGTTAAGCGAAATTCATCTGTTTCTCACCTTTCCTGTAAAAACGATAGCAGGAAGGAGGTGACGCCCATGATAAACTAAAGCCAGCTTCTTTGCTGCGGGTGGTGAAGAGGTTAGCTCTACTTCGAGGACCCGATGAATTTGAAGAGGAGGAAGGTACAATGGAAGTAATGGTGCGAACCGTTATGAAAGTCTTCCCTGGCAAGATGGCAGAGGCGATGGAGCTTGAACAGAAGCACATGGCTATTGCGAGTCGCGTGCTGGGGATATCTGGGAGGTGTTATCGCCCTCTTAGTGGCGGCGGTGATGTTATGAATACTATCATTTCCGAGGGTGAATTCGATAGCCTCGCTGGATTTGAAGCCCACCCCGCGAAGATGGGCGCAGATTCGGAGATGCAGGCGCTCATGCCGAAGTTCGAGGGGGTCATCGAGAGTATGGAAGTCGAATTCTACCTGCCACTGCCATAGAGCATGTCTAAGTCAATCCTGATCCCAACAGTCATCCTGATAAGGCGAGGGATGGTGTTAGCTTGTGTAAGGAGGTGATGCCTATGCCAAACTGAAGCCAGCTTCTTCACTGTGTGTGGTGCAGAGGTTGCTATTATTTCAACTGCCTGAAATCTGAAAGGAGGTGATTAAATTGAAAAAACTGAATGCCGCAGCTATCTTGATTTGCATTGTTGCAGCATATAGTGTGTTTGAAGCCATCTGGGGGCTTGCGTCAACCGAGGGCTTTATTCAAATGTGGGCAGAGATGATGGGAACAACTGCTAAAGAGTCAGCAGTCCTGACGATGGCAGTCCAGTTCTTCGCAGTGTATCACTTGGTTGCTCTTGTAGCCTTGGCCATTATTGCCGTGATTCCGCTCAGGAGAGCAGAGAAATGGGCCTGGGTCACAATCCTGGTTTTGGGTGGAATCGGTCTAGGTTCAGGCATAGCTCTCTGGGCTCTATATGCTCCTATCATGTATGTGTTTTTCGCGATGTGGATAGCGGCGTTAGCGCTTTCTGCAAAGCCAAGCCTTGGAAAGAAAGAGTGAGCGGCGTGGAACGCTAAAAGAAATAAAGAGAAGTGATGAAAGTAATACAGTGAGGTGTTTTGGAAATCGCCTCTGGCAAGGTGGGAGAGTACATGGAGTTTATATAAGGAGGTGATGCCTATGATGAAAAAAAGCTGGCCTCTTCGCTGCGGGTGGTGGAGAGGTTGGCTTATTCCACTTTAACAGCCCGAGAGACTTAATTAAAAAGGAGGCGACAAATGAAATTGCTCATGATTATTGGAATGAAG
>Ga0315545_1000720_pt1 | contig 34543 bp, 36 predicted proteins | sample SalMarSW160210MG_FD_203096 | JGI IMG/M metagenome (GOLD analysis project Ga0315545, IMG submission 203096) | Salt marsh sediment microbial communities from the Plum Island Ecosystem LTER, Massachusetts, United States - Salt Marsh Sediment SW1602-10 ...
CCTTCTTTTTTATACTCTACCAATGGATCTTGCTGCCCATAACCTCGCAAGCCAACCGCCTGTCTTAAATTCTCCATAATGTCCAAATGATTAACCCAAAGTCTGTCAATCGCCTGCAACCAAACAAACTTCTCCATTTCCCTAGCTATCTGCTCCCCAACTTGCTTCTCTCTAGCACTATAAGCGTCGATAAGAATCTTCTCTAAAAACTCCCTTAGTTTAATACTATCTTTAAAAGTATTTACCTTCTTCTTAAATTCATTTTGGGAATTAGTGTCTAAAGGTAATATTTCAAAGAAGTTATTGGCGACGTTCTCAACATTAATCTTCTCACTACCTTCCTCAAAAGCATAAAGGCTGACTAAATTATCTATGGTTTCTTTAATTTTCTCCTGGGTTTCTTTTTTAAGATTCTCCTTGTTTTCTTCTCCTGATTTCAAAATATTTTGTCTCTTCTTGTAAATAATTTCTCTTTGTTTGTTCATGACATTATCGTATTCGACAACTCTCTTTCGCATATCAAAGTTAAAACCCTCAACTTTCACTTGTGATTGTCTGATGGCCTTGGTAACCAAAGCATGCTCAATCGGTTGATCTTCAGGAATGCGCAACATTTCCATCAATTTAGAAACCTGCTCACCACCAAAAAGCCTCATGATATCATCCTGCAAGGAAACAAAAACCCTTGAAGAACCAGGATCGCCTTGTCGACCAGCTCTTCCTCTTAACTGATTATCAATTCTTCGTGATTCATGATGTTCGGTGCCGACAACATGCAAACCGCCTAATTTAACCACCTCATTATGTTCTTTCTGCCATCCCTTTTTATCTCTTCCCTCCTTTGAGCCACCTAAAACAATGTCTACTCCTCGACCAGCCATGTTAGTGGCTACTGTCACCGTCTTTTTCCTCCCCGCCTCAGCGATAATAGCTGCTTCCCTTTCATGCTGTTTGGCATTCAAAACATTATGGGGAATACCTTTTTTCTTTAAGAACTTATCAATAATTTCATTCTTTTCAATAGAAGTTGTCCCGATCAAAACGGGCTGGCCTTTTTGATAATGTTCCTCTATTTCTCTAACAATGGCCGCATACTTTGCTCGAGGAGTTTTATAGACAATATCGGCATTGTCTTTCCTAATCATTGGTAAATTAGTCGGAATAACCAATGTCTCCAAACCATAAATCTTCCTAAATTCTTCTGCCTCGGTGGCAGCTGTTCCGGTCATGCCGGCTAACTTCTCATACATTCTAAAGTAATTTTGGAAAGAAATGGTCGCTAAGGTAATTGACTCCTGCTGAATAGGAGTATTTTCTTTAGCCTCAATAGCTTGATGTAATCCATCAGACCATCTTCTTCCTGGCATCAGACGACCGGTAAATTCATCAACAATAACAACCTTATTTTCTTTAACGACATAATCACGATCACGTAAGTACAAAGTCTTCGCTTTTAAGGCATTCTCGATATGATGAAGGGTATCAAAATCTTTCTCATATAAATTATCAACCCCCAGCCATTTCTCGACTTTCTTAATACCATGCTCGGTTAAATTGGCTGTCTTTAATTTCTCATCAATGGTGTAATCAGTATCTGAAGAAAGACCATAAATTAATTTAGCAAAGTCATAATATTTGCTTGTCGGTTCAGTATCAGGAGCCGAAATGATAAGGGGAGTTCTGGCTTCATCAACTAAAATGGAATCAACCTCATCAACAATGGCAAAGTAATGGGAGCGCTGTGCTTGATCTTCTTTTCTCTGAGCCATATTATCCCGCAGGTAATCAAAACCAAATTCATTATTAGTTCCATAAGTCACATCAGCATTATAAGCTTCCTTTCTCTCTACCGGACGCAAATGGCGTAGACGTTCATCATCCTGGCCTTTTTCTTGATATTTCTTATCAAATAGAAAGGACTGTTCATGAATAATACAGCCCAAAGATAAACCGGCAAAAGCCAAAGCTTCTCCATACCAACCAGTATCTCGCCTGGCCAAATAATCATTAACGGTCACAATATGGACTCCATTACCAGTAAGACCGTTGAGATAAGCGGCCATGGCGGCGGAGAGTGTTTTTCCTTCACCCGTTCGTTGCTCAGCAATATTACCCTGATGAAGAGTAATGGCGGCCATTAATTGAACATCATAAGCCCTTTCATCAACAACCCTCAAAATCGCTTCTCTGGCCAAGGCAAAGGCTTCGGGCAGTAAATCATCTAAAGTCTCTCCTTTAGACAATCTTTCCTTAAAAGACTCTGTCTTCTTAGTAAAATCTTTTACCTTCAACTTCTTCATCTCCGGCTCTAAGGAGTTTACCTTCTCTACTAAGGGACGAAGTTTCTTAAGTTCTTTCTCGTTAAAATCAAGTAAACGATTAAAGATTTTCAACATAAGTTAATTTTAACACAGGAAATTAGCTTTATTTTTTGGGACCTATCTTTTTAAAGTTAACGTATTTTTGAAGAACTTTAGGAACTAAAACAGAACCATCCTTTTGTTGATAATTCTCTAGAATAGCCAAAATTGGTCTTTCAGAAAAAGCTGTCCCGTTTAAAGTATGAACAAAGGCCAATTCCCCATCCTTTTTTCGATATTTAATATTCAACCTTCTTGATTGAAAATCGGTACAAGTACTGGTGGAATGAGTTTCTCTATATCTTTTCTCTGCCGGAAACCAGGCTTCGATATCATATTTCCTGGCAGCTGGATTGCCTAAATCTCCAGTGCACATCTTAACAACCCGATAAGGAATCTCTAATTTCTGCATCAGTTTTTCTTCTAAAGAAAGCAGGTACTCATGTTCTTTATCATCATCTTCCAGCTTAATAAAAGAAAACATTTCTGCTTTATTAAATTGATGGACGCGGAAAATTCCCTTGGTATCTTTACCATAACTACCTGCCTCTCTTCTAAAACAGACGGAAAATCCAAGATAGCGCTGAGGTAGATCTTTTTCATCAAGAACTTCATCTTTATGCATCGGCCCAATCGATTGTTCAGCCGTTCCAATTAAAACTAATTTGTCCTTATCCAAAACATACATCTCACCAATATTCTCATCTCCCAGATAACCCATATCCCTCATCGAATCTAAAGAAATCATCGCTGGCGGTAAAAGAGGAAGGAAGCCCTCTTTTAATAAAATTTCAAAGGCATAGTTAATGAGAGCTAATTCCAAAAGGACGGCTTCATTCTTCAGATAACCAAATCTTGTTCCGGAAACCTTCCCGGCCCTTTTGGTATCAATCAAATCCAAGTTTTCACCTAATTCGCTGTAAGGCTTTACCTTGAAAGAAAATTTAGGAATTTTTCCCCATTTTTTAATCTCTTTGTTATCTCTTTCATCTTTACCAACCAGTACATCGGCAGCCGGCAAATTAGGAATCTGATATGAAAGCTTTTTAAATTCTCCCTCAACGGCTTTTAGATCCGGCTCTAAGCGACGAAGTGTTTCTTTTATTTTTTTCCCTTTTTTAATATCTTTTTTAGAAAGTTTGTTTTTTTCTGCTCTTAACTTCTCAATATCGGCAATTAGCTGTCGACGAGTTTCATCAACTTTTAAAAGCCGATCAACAACTTCAGGATTATAACCCTTATCTTTAGTCCCTTTTTTAACTTTCTCTTTGTTCTGAATAATAAAGTTAATATCTAGCATACTATTTATTTATATTATAAACCTAAACTGCCACTAATTTTCTGCATCGCCTTTAAAGATATCTCAACAAATTCTTTTAAAGGAAGCCCTAGTTTTTCTTTACATAAGGCAATATCTTCCCTTCGCGTTCCCCTGGCAAAAGATTTATCTTTGAATTTCTTTAAAACAGATTCTAACTTTAAAGAAGATAATTTCTTATCTGGCTGAACTAAAGTACAGGCAATAATTAAACCGGTCAAGCTGTCACCACAAAAGATAGTCCAATCCATCTTCGACTGAGGTTTAACTTCTGTTTTTACATTATGAGCAGCCATCGCTTGAGCAACCTCTTGAGGAACAGAAATTCCCGCTTTTTCCAACCACTTACTAACTTCTAGTCCTTGTTTTTCCTCAGGGACATCATCAGAATAATCACCATCATGTAAAAGACCGGCCATGGCCCAATTTTCTTTAATCCCCAAATCACTCTCGCCCTTATCTTTTAGGAACTCATAAATGTCTTCCATCAAAGCCTCAGTGGCTAACATATGTTTAATAATATTTTGATTTTTGATCTTTTGTTCTAAAAAATTTAAGGCTTCGCTACGATTCATTTTTTTATTTTAACACTTCTTTTAGTCTTTTAATAACAAAGTCTTTATCTTGAGATAATAGCAACCAAGCCGCTCTTGGACCAAAAGTTTTATCAATAAAAGCACTGTAAATCGATTCAAAAGCTTTTGAAGAGGAAATTTTTTGTTTTTTTACCTCTTCATAAAGGGCAAACTCAAAATCTTTAGGCTGCCAGCTTTTCGCTTTAATCAACTGAAGGACTCTTTCTAAGTATTTTTTTTGCTCTGAAGTTATCTTTCTAGCTAGCTTAGGAACTTTCTTGCTTATCTGATAAATTAATTCTTTAGGAGCATACTTTTTAAGCCAGACTTGAGCATATTCTATTCTTTGCCTTAGAATTTTTTCTTCTTCAGGATTTAATTTACTCCCTTTTTCTTGTTCAAATTGAGATTTAAGATTAATATTCGGCATCTGGATAAAAGTCGCTATTGAGCGAAACCGGGGTAAAAATACTTTCTTTTTAAAATCCTTATTGATCTGTGATAACTCAAAAATACGGCCAAGGTTACTTTTTCCACCGTGTTGCCAAAATTCTTTGGCACAACGATCATATTCATCAAAAAGATCAGCAACGGTATATCCCTTTGGGTCAAAGTCAATGGCTCTTTTGTAATGAACTCTTGTCATTAAAAACCGTAAAAGTTCTGGTGGAATGACTTTAGCCACGTCGACAGCGGAAGAGCCCAAGCCTTTAGAAGAACTCATTTTCTTACCGCTGATTAAAAAGAACTCATAGCCAAAACCGGTTGGCGGTTTAATTTTAAAAATCTCTTGACATAAAGCAACGGCCATGTCTCTAGAACCTCCGGCAGAGAAATGATCTTTTCCGGCTGTTTCAACGGTCACCCCAATAACCTTCCAATGAGCCGGCCAATCAACTTTCCATAAAAGTTTTCCGTTGCCACCGAAAGGAGAAATCCTTCCCTTATATCCACAACCTTTTGCCCAAGAAACAAGATTAGGAAGACATTCAAAGGCAACTGTTTTTCCATCCCAATCAAAAGCCTCTGTCGTTCCCAACTTACCACATTTAGGACAAACAACCTGAAAAGGAAGCCAGCCTTTTCTCTTTTTGGGATAACCAGCTATTTCCTGATAAATCTTCAACACCTTAGAAGACTGATCAAGGACTTCCTTTATAACAGAATCCATCTTGCCGCTTTTATATAATTCAGAAGACCAAATGATTAAGGGTTTTGCTCCTAGAGAATTAAAGACCTTAATAAACTCCTGGGCAAAATGACGGGCAAAATTAGGGGAACCTTTTGCTGGAGAAAGAATCATAAAAAGAGGTTTACCGAGATGAGAAGAGAATTTTTTTTGGGGCAAGTAAACAGGTAAACTGTCCATAGGGTCAAAATCATTAATGACATAAGAATAATTTGTTTTTACGCCAATATCTTTAAGGGCACGATAAATCAAATCATGAATAATAACTCCCCGTAAGGCGCCAACATGAACATGCCCCGAAGGAGTCTTCATGTCATCCACCCATTCAAAAGGAAGTTTTCTCTCTTTTATTCTCTTGGCAACATTATCTGCCCAATACATACAAATCCCTATTAAAGTATAGCATAAATCTGGAATCTAGCTCTTTGAGAAGAATTAATCAATTTTAGTAATGGTGTAGGTGATCTTTCCTGCAGGAGCTTTTACTTTTACTTTATCACCAATTCTTTTACCTAAAAGAGACTGTCCCAGAGGAGATTGATGGGAAATTTTAGCATTGGCTGGATCAGCTTCCCATTCACCGACCAGATGAAAAACTAACTTTTTACCATTCGTTTGGGTGGTAATCTTACAGCCTAACTTAATCTCTTTACAGTAACCATGTCCTTCATCAATAATAAAAGCCCTATCAACAACATCTTGCAATTCAGAAATACGCCCGTCAATATAAGAGAGCTTCTGTTTCGCCTGGGTTTCTTCATTGTCTTCATCCATATCGCCAACTTTTCTAGAAGCCGCTAATCTTTCTACTACCTCAGGTCGTTGTTTTTCTATTAATAGTTGTAATTCTTTTTGAAGTTGCCCAAGCCCTGCTTTAGTTAGAGGAACCTTTCTGCCTTCTACCATAAAACCAGTCCTAGAAAGAAAATGTTACTCTTTTAAAAAAGACCTGTCAAGTTTATAGAAAAAGGAAGGTAAAAGAGGTATAATTGAAGCATTAAGGCCCTGTCGTCTAGAGGCTTAGGACACTAGGTTCTCATCCTAGAAACTCCGGTTCAAATCCGGATGGGGTCACAGTTAACCCATAATATTGACTTTAAGCTTCAATTGTAGTATATTTTTCCATAATTTCAGAAAAACAATTAGAGCATTGTTGTTTCTGTTGCTCATTAATTTTTAAATAGCAAGGCAAAAATAAAATTCAAAAAGGTAAGGTGATTAAAATGTTTTGGGATGTTGAAAAGACAAAAAACTGGAGGTTTGTTATTCTTGGTATAGGGGCGATAGCGCTTTGCATTATCTTAATATTCGCAATTGGCTGGGATGAAACAAAAGCAAATTCCGCTGCCTGTGTGCTTATACTAGTTATTTTAATTATTGGTTCTCTATCTTTATTGATCGGAATTATTTTAATAACAATGGACAGGCAAACTTGGTCAGAAAAAGCTAAAAGGGAATTACATAACCAAATAAAAATTCAAAAGAGAGAAATCGGCAAAATGGAGAAAAATGAAGCAGCAATTGAGGATAAAAAAAACTTCATTAAGAGCGAGAAAGAAAAAGCCAAAAACTTAGTCGAATCTTTACAAAAATTAGAAGATGAAATAGATAATGCTTAAGGGAAAAAATAAGTGGGGAAATAATTCTCATTAATACGGATAAATTTTATCCCCACTTATCTCTCCAAATTATTTTTGCTTTGTTTTCCCCAAGAAAGTCGCTTAAAAGGCGGCTTTTTTGATGACTAAAAACTCCCTCAAAAAGTTCGAAATAAGAGAAGTTTGGGTCACAGATAAAAAATTCCATAAAAAAGCGTCATAAGTTAAGTAGATTTAAGGTCGTGGTGCGACCAAATATATTATAGTCGCAACCACTCCTTAATCTTCATATATTTACCTTATGACGCTTATCCCTCTATTAAAAGATAGAAACCCATGGCCAATTCCCCTAAATCTAAACCTTCAAAGGCTCCCATAATAACACCTAAAGAAAATATAAAAAATTCTCTTGTTTTTTGATCATATTCAGCGAGATCAAAAGTCTTTTTTTCCTCGTCTATACCTACCCTAATTGTCCTGTTTAGATAAAACATTTCGTTCATGACCATATTTCTTTTCTCTGGAGGAATTTCATCGGGAATTTTATTCTCCATTAATAATCCTAATTTCTCTGATATTAATTTCAAAAGTTCCTTGGCTTTTTTAAACTTCTCGTCCATTTCTCTCATCCTCTCTAAATTAAAGTTTCATATTTTAATACCCCCTATGGTTCGTAGATGATACACTTCAATTCACTCATCTCATAAAGATAGACCTTTTTTGTTTGGGTATTAACCATGGCAAACCATTTCTGGTGACCTATGCTTTTCTCAATGATAAATTGAGAAAAAACAAGTCCACAAGACGGAAGCGCGGTAACTTTAACACCGTTTGGGTAATGGCCCCTTTTCTTAAATTCTTGCCACACCAAGTTTTCTATCTCGGGTGACTTAAAAACATCTATCTTTTCTTTCCCAAATGTCATCATTATTCTCACTCTCCTTATTTAAAAATTATTAAAAAATTAAAGAACACAAACTAAAAATATATTAAAAAGCAAACTGCCAGAATTTTCTCACAGAATTAAGAAAACCTTGCTAAATTTACTCAGTGCGGGAAATATAATACAAAAAGAGGCAAAAGTCAACCTTATAGGATGTTAAGAAGTTCTTTATTTCCTCCAATAAATTCGGAAGGTTTCAAAATGAAAGAACAACGGATTTTATCTTTAAAAAAAGAGCTATAAATAGACCCATTTTTCTTATTGACAACTTCACGAAAAAGTCTATAAATAAACATATTGAAAATTAAATAACTGCCGTGAAGAAAAATATTCTTTTATTCTTTACTCAACGACCCTTAATTATAAGTAAGGGTCTTTTTTAATGACCCAAAAGGAGGAGCTAAAAATGGCTAAAAAGAAAAAAAGCAAAAAGAAAAAATGAGGTAAGAAATTAATCTTATCTCATCATTTTCAGAAAGCGGTGCTTTTTTGAGCGCCGTTTTCTTTATCACAGAAACAGCCCCTTATTAAGAAAAATAAGATTTTTTTAGAAGATGGCCAAGAAGATCACCAAAAGAAGAACAAAAAGGACAAGCCAACCAGTCGTATAACCAACAATCTTCATGGCCTTTATTGTCTCTTTTTTCTGCCAGAATAAATAAACTGGATAACCTAAGGCAATTAAAGCACAGACTAAAACCGAAGTCGTCAGTAAGACTAATAATAATACTGGCCCCCAAAAGTTAGTTATCTTCCCGAACCAACGTTCACCTTGCCAAAAAATCAAAGCCACCATACCACAATAAACAGTTAAACCTACCGCCTGAAGAAAAGAGATTAAACATAAAGATTTTTTCTTTTTAGAACGAAACAACTTCATAAGAAGATTATAACAATCTTTACTTTTTTAAGGCAAGTTTTAAAACTTCATCTACATGAGAGACAAAGACGAACTTGATATCTTTCTTAACCTTAGCCGGGATTTCTTCCAAGTCTTTCTTATTATTCTTGGGTAAGATAAGCGTTTTCAGCCCGGCTCGATGAGCGGCAATAATCTTTTCTTTAGTACCGCCAATTTCTAAAACTCTTCCTCTAAGAGTTATCTCTCCGGTCATACCTACTTCTCTCTTACTTGGTTTTTTAGTAAAAGCCGATATCAAGGCGACGGCGATGGCGACCCCTGCTGAAGGACCATCTTTAGGAACAGCTCCTTCAGGAACATGAATATGAACATCTAAATTCTTATAGAAATCTCTCTTTAGACCTAGTTTCTGCCAACGACTTCTAACATAAGAAAAAGCGGCTTTGGCTGATTCTTGCATAACCTTGCCTAATTTACCCGTTAAAAGAAGATTGCCTTTTCCAGGCATTAAAAGCGCTTCAATAAACATTATCTCTCCTCCAGCTTGAGTATAGGCAAGACCGGTGGCGATACCAACTTCATCTTTCTTTTCGGCTAGAGTCTCTGAATATTTTCTTGGCCCTAAATATTGAGTAATATCACTCTTGCTGACAGCTTTTTTAATTCTTTTACCTTCCGCCTTCTTTCTGGCCAGTTTGCGGGCAATGGTCGCCAGTGATCTCTCCAATTCTCTTACCCCTGCCTCCCTGGTATAGCGACCAATAACTTCCAAGATAGCCGCATCGGCAATCTTGATTGATTTTGACTTCAAACCATGAGCCACTAGTTGTTTATTCCACAAAAACTTCTTGGCAATCTGGAATTTCTCATCTTCGGTATAGCCCGGAAAGTGGATAATTTCCATCCTGTCTCTGAGGGCAGGCGGAATAGTATCTAAAATATTGCCAGTGGTAATAAACATCACCTTTGACAAATCAAAGGCAACTTCTAAATAGTGATCAGAAAATTCTGAATTTTGTTCTGGATCTAAGGCTTCAAGTAAGGCGGCCGAAGGGTCGCCCCTAAAGTCAGCTCCCACCTTATCGATCTCATCAAGCATAAAGACAGGATTATTACTGCCAGAATTCTTAATCCCCTGAATAATTCTTCCCGGCATCGCGCCGACATAAGTTCTGCGATGGCCACGGATTTCCGCTTCATCACGAATACCGCCTAAGCTAATTCTGATAAATTCTCTCCCCAATGAACGAGCAATTGATTTACCGATCGAAGTCTTACCGACACCTGGAGGACCGATAAAACAAAGAATCGTTGGTCCGGCGACTTCCTTTGGTCCTTTAGTTTTTTTCTTTAGAAAACTTTTCTTAGATTGTTCTTTTAATTTCATAACCGCTAGACATTCAATGATTCTCTCTTTAATCTTCTCTAAACCATGATGATCATCATCTAAAATCTTGGCCGCCTTGGTAATAGAAGTTTTGTTAGGAGTACTTATAGACCAAGGCATCTCCAAAAGAACATCTAAGTAAGTACGGATATAACTGAATTCTGGGTGGGCGGGATTTAAAACTGATAATCTTTTAAGTTCTTTCCTGGCTTTCTGGGCAACTTCCTTAGGCATTTTAGCCTTTTTAATTTTTTGCTCCAGTTGTTTAATCTCATTATCTTCACCACCCAATTCACCCAATTCTTCTTCAATAGCTTTTTTCTTTTCTCTTAAGACCGTCTCCCTCATTGTTTTGTCAAAACGACCTTGGGTTTTAGTATCAATCTCTCTTTCTAGTCTTAAAACTTTTATCTCTCCCGCTAAGAGTTTTAAAATTTGTCTTAGACGATCTCTAACTGATAGCATTTCTAAAATCTTTTGTTTATTAGCTGTGGAAAGATTTAAAGTATAGGCAATCTGATCAGCCAATTGGTTAGGGGAACTTCCCATTAACTTAGGAATGATGAGAAAATCAACTGGTTTTCCTAAATTAACCAGTTTTTGAAAATTATCTATCACTCCCTTGGTCAGTAATTTAACATTAGGCGAATCCTCAATGACTTCAGGAAGTTGATCAACCTTGGCTACCAAAAATGGCCTTTGGGCTTCAATAGAATCTAATTTAATACGACTAATCCCTTTAACCCAAGCATTCATCTCCCCTTTATTAGCATAAATTAATCTTTCGATTCGAGCGAGAATACCGATTTGATAAAGATCTTCTTTCCTAGGATTAATCGTACTGGCTTTCTTCTGAGTTATAAAAGCAACTATCTGATCAGTCTTGTAAGCAGCTTCTGTAGCAGCGATAGAGCGAGGACGACCAATATTTAAAACCGTCTCCACATGAGGAAAAATGACCCCTTCTCTGATGGGGACTAAGGGAACAATTTTTTGTCTGTTACTTCCAACAATTACAGGCATAAATAAAAGAAAATCAAATTCTTTTTTAGCAGTCTATCATAATATTTGCTAATTGTCAATCGTGGATAACAACTCTTGTTCCTGGATTATCCTTTGAAGAATAGGCCACCCAACCTCCCTGGTCGACCAAAGGAGATGTCCAATAAAATAATTTCTCGGCATCAGGAATCGACATATTAACACAGCCATGACTCATTGGATTACCAAAGTTATTATGCCAGTAAGCCCCATGGACACCATAACCCCGGTAGAAATATTGAGTATAAGGGACATTGGGCAGGTAATAATAAGTATTGTTCTCTTTCTTACCTCCCTCCATCTTAGTGTATTTAAGTTTTACCCAAATCCTAAACTCCCCTTTTGGTGTTGGTGACCATTTACCACCAGAAATCAAAAATTCATAATCAATATTGCCGCCATTATGGGCATATAGTTTTTGATCAGATAAATCAATCTCAATCCAACGCTGATCACTAATCGTCCCTAAAACCGCCTCATCAGCAGCAGATAGAATATCCAAGGAAGGGGCCAACTCCGCTAATTTATAATCAACAACTTGATTATTAAAAATAACTAACTCTTCATTATAAGAATATCTTCCATCAGCCGAAGCCAAGGGCGGACCACACCCACAAGATTCTTCATCAAGAATATCCCGGGCAGAGAAATATAAGACAAAGACAGATAAAAACAAAGCTAATAAAATTAAAAACCTAAATGACTTCATCAAAAATAGTTTACTACAAAAGTTTCCTTGTTTCTAGGTTCAAAAAATGCTAAAATCAAGGCAACACTGCGGGATCTGCTAATGGTAGGCATGCGGACTCTGAATCCGTCAATCTTGGTTCGAATCCAAGTCCCGCAGCCAAGTAGGGCACCCCTGTGACCAAGATGCCTCGAAAAGCTTGATGATACCTTCAAAAACGTTAGTTCTTAACCTCAACATTCGGACCGTACGCTCGTTGTTCAGGAAAAGACCATTAAATAGGGCTTTTTTGGTAGTTATAAGGATAAATTTTAGTTAAAATTCTTACTGGATGTTGAAGCTGGGGTGAGAATCCTCTTTCCGTCGTCAACACGGATTCGAACCAAATTAACCCATAATGCTTAAGTAGCCTGTCTAGGCCTTTTCTATCATTATAAATCAAGGCTAAATGAGACAAATAGACACTATAAAGAGCTTAAATTTTCTCCAAATTTAACCATTAAAAAAGACTAAAGTTGGGGGCAGAAAGGAAAAATGGTTTTTGGACAAATATTTGAGCAAATATGAAGCAAATAAATGTCATCGCCATTTTCCCTTTCTTATTTTCTAGTCTTTTTAATATCTCTTATTGGAGAAGCAATCAAACGAGTTCGTTTTCTTCGTAGCAATATATACTTTTTCTCCTTCAAGTTTCCCTAGCTTTTCTTCTTTCTATTTCTTTTTTTATACTGGGCGTCGCGAACACTTCTGCCAGCTGCTACCTTTTCTGAAATATAGCCTTCCGAATCTAGATGTTTATCAAACGCTTTTTCTTCGTTTTTAGTTAGTGGGGCCGACATCTCCTCGATTGTTTGTCCCCTCTCTTCTGAGGTGTGGTCACAATAAAGTTTTCCACATATTGGACAAAGGCTCATTTCCTTCTCCTTTCACTTTTTAAGTTTGCAAATTAATAAAATTACAAAAAGCAATTCTTTGTAAATTTATTGAAGAAATTTTAACACAATTGAAGCTAAAAAGTCAATCTTATGGAATTCCTACCTAGCTGGGAGTCTTTAACTATGTTACGAACTTTTATAGAGGAGTTTAGGCAATGTGGACGATACTCGGACTAATTTAGCTTTGTCACAAGGCCTTTGTTAGCATCAACTTCAATAAAATCTCCGTCTTTAAACAATTTCGTAGCGAGCTTTGTGCCTACAATGCAAGGAATACCTAATTCTCTTGACACTATTGCAGCGTGACAGGTTATCCCTCCTTCATCTGTAACTATGGCTGAAGCTTTACGCATTGCCAAAACATAGTCAGGATGAGTTGTAATAGTTATCATCACATCTTTGTCTTTTACCTTCTTTAAATCTTTTAGCCCTTTGACGATAGTGGCATTCCCTTTTACTTTTCCTCTACAAGCTACGGTTCCTTTTATTGTCTGAATTGTCTTTTGTTTTGAATCTAAACCAAAATTTTTAATTATTTGGTTTATTATCTTTCCTTGTTTACAAACAATATTTTTCTTTTTATCATAATAGAGAACAAAACCTTTTTGTCTCTCTCTTATTGTCTTATTAGAAATTCTTTTCCCTTCATCTAGAAAAGCAATTATCTCTTTCTCTTGCAAAAAACTTATATCTTTTAACTTTATGCCCATTCTTTTTGCAATCTCTGAGAAAAAACTTCGAGCATAAAAAACTGCCTGTCTTCGGAAGTCATCCCTCGCATCCACGATATAGGCAAATCTTCTTGCCATCTCTAAGTAAATTTTATCTTTCTCCTTTACTTTTAGTTCTTCAACAATCTTTTGGGCAGATATAAATCTCTCTTTTTTCTCTAACTTAAAAGATTTTATGTATTCTCTAAAAGCGCTTTCTTCCCAGGGCTTATTGTGTATATCCAAACAAGAAAGCCACCTATATTTCAAATAAATATTATGAATGTCTTTTTCTTGCCAGTTTTTTTGAAGCTTTTCAATCTCTTTTTGCAGCTGTAAAATAGCAGCCTTTTTAATTGGTTTAAAAACTGCCTCTTGAATTTTAAGACCATTTTTTTGTTTTCCGCTTTTTTTAACATATTCTTCTAAAACTTTTTTTGCTTTTTCGGCAACAAGAATATTAAGAATATATCCCGCCCAGACAAAAACACAATATTTTAATAGTGCTTCTTGGTATTTTATATAAAGGCTTCCCAGGTCTTTATTTCCTAACCGCTTTAGATTTAATTCCGCCATTTTTTTGGCTGTTTTAAGGTAGCTTGCCCCAAGTTTTCTAAATTGATTTTCAAATCCAGCCAATAGTGCAAGTGATGCACTATACTTTCTATGTAGCGATTTAATTATTTCGTCCCATTTATCTTCGGCAATAAAAAAACACTGATTATTTTCTTCGGGAATTATAATTTGTTGATATGAGGTAAAGGGAAGGAATTCTTTTACATCGTCAGTCAGTGATCTAATTTGCATCTCAGAATATTGCACACCATATTCTCTAGCAGTGATTTTTTTCCAATTAACCTTTTTCTTCTTCATTTTCCTCCAAGCTTTTTCCTGTTTCTGCTATTTCTGTCATCTTTCCTATTATCTCCTAAATGCTAAATTGAAGCAATATAATATCAAATTCCTTAGGCTAAATATACCAAAGGGTAGTCAGTGAGCTCTAAGTGAAGTTATTGTGCTGTTTTGAATAAAAAGGGGAAACTTGAAAAGATTAAATAGTTCTCTTTTTTCTTCTATATTTTTATTTGTTAAAACATATCTTGCATAATCCCTTATATCCCATGGCGTTGAATCAGGATCGATGTTTTGTTGTAGTAAAATTGCTTCTCTCATTCTCCGGAACTCACCTATCCCTTGTTGAATTTTTTCTGTTAGAAGTAATTCATGCGGATGGGCAATATACATGAAGTTAATGAATTTAAGAAGACTTTTCTCAAGTTCTTCTTCCGAAATATACGGCTCTTTACAAGTATGGTCTATCTGGCGTGAGCAATGATAGTAAATATGATACCTTGGCGGTTGGTTCAATCTTTCTCTAAATCTATCTTCTCCAACAATACTTGCCTTGCAGCTAGCACATCTAAGAAGTCCTTTATATGTAAAAATCTTTGATCCCCATTTAGATTTTTTAGGAACAATTAATTTTTCTTGAACTTTATCGAATATCTCTTTTGTAATTAACGAAGGATATGAACCTTTGTACCAATTACCACTTTTGGTTGGATACTCAAACTTTCCATAATAAAACGGATTTCTAAGCATTAAATAAATGGTACTTAAATGTAATTCCTTACCCGATTTTGTCGTAAAATTAATTTTATCGAGCCATTTTTTAATTGTTCTTCCGCTATCACCATTCTTAGCAACTCTCTCAAACATTTCTGCAACAATGTGACCTCTGTCTGGATCAACAATAATGTCCTTCAACCCTCCCATAGAACGATTGTAATAGCCAATTGGCGGAGGCCCTGGTCGCCAACCCATTTCACATTTAGCTCTAATTCCACGTTTAACATTTATACCCTTTTGATCATTTTCAAGTTTCGCCTGGGAACAAAGAATCATCAATAAAAACTTTTCATTTGGGTTATTGGAAAAGACTTGAGAGAAAGTTCTAATCTGTAACAATTTTTCTTGGTCCATTAAATCAACCAGCATTCCTAAATCTCCTGCATTTCGGGAAAGTCTGTCCGGTGCCCATGTTAAGATTCCGTTAAATCGTCCGTTTCGGATATCATTTAAAAGTTGTACAAAAACAGGTCTTTGCCCTGACTCTTTAGCAGAATGACTTTCTTGTCTAACTTCTCTAATTATTAGGTTTTCTTTCTTTGCCAACTCGGTCATCTCTTTAATTTGAGAATCAATTGACATCGCTTGCCTTTCATCGCTTTCCGATGATTTCCTTGCGTAAAGACAATAGTCAATGGGAATTATTTTTTGTTCCTGGGTTTGGCTTATTTGCATCTTAAGGGAAGAGTACCGCAAGGGTAGGTGAAGCCTAGACGCAAGATTAAATCTTTGAAAGTTTGCCTAAAATTTTCTCAAATACTCCACTAGAGTAATTTTTCATCTTCCATTTGGCTATTACGCCAAAGGAAGTTGTCATTTCATTAGATATTTCTGCCTCAGGGATTATCTCTTTTATAATTCGCCTTGCTTCTTTATCTGTATTTTTTGTTCCCCAAAATTCTAATCTTGCTCCTTGATTACCAAAAGTAATAGGAAGAGAAATTGTTATTTTGTCATTGAAGCTGGTCGTTACATATACATTTATATTCTTAGGAGTCTTTGCAACGGTTACATTTTCGATTTCTTTTCTTTCTTCTCTTAGGTCATTAAAAAAACTAATTAATTGCTTTATTTTGCCTTGTTCTGATTTTCCTTCAAATGCTTTAATAAAATCTTCATCAGTTGGTATAGCTTTAGATATTGATTTTCCAATATCTTTTTTAACTTCTGCTCCGTATAGTTTGGGGATTAAGATTTCAAAGTCTTGATGTTTGTAGTACTCAAGCTCAACTGCATATACAGTAAATTCACTATTATTGTTTAAGAAAATAATTAAATCTCTAAGTTGATCATATAGATGATCCATAAGGACTACAAATTTAAAATTACCTTTATTCAAATTTCTTCTAACATTATCTAAAAGTAATTTTTCTTCATTATCAGAAACCCCAAAAAAGTTATTTAGTCTTTGATTTAAACTTTGATTAAAGTCTTTATTCGTGTGGACACTTATTTGATCCGTAAAGTCATTGAAATCTCGATAGTTCGACCAAAGTGATGCTCCGTAATCCAGGACTTGAGCCACAACTGTTCTTTTATCCGGGTTTTTGTAAAGCTTAGTTTCGATTAGATAAATCTCTCCGTCTTTATCAATTCCTAAAGCATCAATCGGTCCACTTTTAGTTGAAAACTCACGAGCCAATATAAGAAGTCTAATATCTTCTTTAATATCATAAAGAGGAATACTTTCGGGATTGTCGTAAATATATTGCTGAAGATTATCCTCAAGACCAAAGTTGCTTTTATCTATTTTTACTGCATTTTTACCGTTTTTTGAAATTATGATTGCCATATTCCCTCCAGTTTTTGCTGGTGGGTATTAAACAATCAGAGCTCCCCGCCAGCTAGCTTTCGCCCATAACCCTTTCGGGATATGACCATGGTAGGTTGCTGAACGAGGAGCTCTCGTTCTCCTACCATGGTTTTAGTACCATGCCCAAAATTAATTTTTGAGTTTAGGCACATTTACCTTTTCTAAGGTGATTATAACTAATCCGCCTCCTAATTTAAATAGATGACTTAAACAGGGTATGAAGTCAAACTCTAATACCTCCGCCATTATGTATCATCTTCTAAAACAATACCTTTCCGCCAAGGCCAATTTGACTTTATAGAAATTGGCATGCATCCAATGTTTTCCTCGATTTTCAAAAGAGCCAGCACTAATAATGTTAGCGCATCAACCAAGTCGTCATATTTTTCTGTTCCAAAAAATAGAATCTGATTTTTTAAAGTTTCTACACCTGTTCTAGGAAAGAGGATGACTCCATTTTTAATCCAAGGACTTGATGTATGAAGCCTCGATGCTTTGTCTTGACCGCCTGGAGTTATTTCTTCTGCATTTACCCCTTCATGCCGAAGCATATCAATTAAACCCTTTTGGGCTGAGCCTCCCTCTACAAATATGCGTGTCAGTGCATATTGGCCAAAGCTTATTTTTATGTTTTTTATTTCTTCTATTGTCTCATCAACTTTCATTCTTTTGTTTATTGGATTTTTATTAATATAGACTTTAAGCTTGTTATAGATTCTGTAAACGGCTCCTGAAACAATGGCTGTGTAATCACCAGTGGATTTTTCGGAAAAAGCAGGGTCAACACTTATGAAGAAAAACTCAGGCTTTTGTTCTGGTAATTTATCGTAATAATTAATTTCGTTTGGTTTAACAATTGCATCTCCGTCGGGAAGAATCATGAGCATTTGTTCCCGAAGAAAATCTATTTCCGAGGCGTAGGTGACTTTTAACTTTTCAATTGCTTTCATATCTGGGTACTTCCCTGACCAAACAATTTTTCCTTTTTCATTAATCAGTGGATATTCTTTATAGACCCCTTTCATTTTTTTTGATCCGATGGCATCCTTAAGTTTCATTATGAGAGAATCGTTGTGAACTTTGTTTCCAATAAACACGTACTTCGTATTTTTATCTCCGGCTGGTATTAGTTCTCCATTTACGAATTCCCAAACTTTCTCTCGATTTTCAGCACTTTTACAAGAAGGAACATCTTCCAAATCATCTGATATTACAAGATCTGGTCTGTATTGTTTATGCCTTATACCGCGAATACTTTCTCCAATGGATATGGCGGTTATCTTTGCTCCATATTTTGGAATTATTATTGAATTTTCATTCCATTTGTCAGTTTTCCCCTCTCGCGGTTGATAATCTTCAACTAATACCCCCATCATTTCAAGTTCTGCTCGAATGTTTGCTAGGGCATCTCTAGCCCTTGGTTGGGTTTGACAAACTATCACGACATATTTTTTCTGCCATCTTCCAACAATCGCCCAAATAGGCAAAACCAATGTACAAATTGTACTTTTGGCGCTTCCACGAAAAGATGTGATAACAACAATCGGAATAGTTTCATTAGATACTAATTTAAAAATTTCTTTCTGAAATTCAGCACTTTCATATTGAATATAATGGGAAAAATAAATACTGAAAAACCAGAAAATATCTTTGTTAGCCAGTTCCGTTCTAAACGCTTTACTTTTATAAATCTGCCTAATTATTTTTTGAATATCAGAGTTTTTCTTCATTTTATTCTTTTAATTTGTTTCCCTGAGTTAATACGATTGCTTTTTTAACAAGTCCTTTTTGTTCGGGTGATAATTCTTCTTTTTCTGTTTTATGAGTAAGCTCAATTCTATCTGCATACCCGGGATGATTATTACGAAGCCAGTAAATAATTCCCGTCATATTTTGTTCTTTAATCGCATTTATCAGTTGGCTTTCTGCTAAATCATTTATGAATTGTTTTCCTTCTTGGAGTGCTTTGTCAGCCTCTTTAGAAAATACCTTATCTTTAACCTTCCACCTATAGAAACTTGACCTTCCTATGCTGGTTTTTTGACAAGCCACGGAGATGACGGGGATTTGTTTTAAATTTTCTAATAATTTTTGCTTATCTTCAAAAATCCTTTTTTGAATTGTTTTTTGGTATTTTTTATCCATTTATTTTGACTCCTTTCAATCCTGTTAGGTTCTCCCAACGTTTTTTTATAACTTCCGCATACACAGGTGATTTTTCCATAACATAGCATCTTCTTTTCATCTTAGTGGCCGCGATAAGAGTTGAGCCCGAACCTCCAAAAGGTTCTATAATAAGGTCGTTTCTTTTGGTTAATACCTTGATATAGGGAATAAGTATTTCAATTGGTTTAGTCCCAAAGATAATACCTTGCCCCGAACTTTTTTCGTCACAGGTGTTAAACTCAACAAAATCAGTAGGACAAATCTTCTTATATTTTTTGTAACCTTCCCAATAAGGTTTTCCGCTAGATGCGAAAAGTGCGGTTTCAAATTCATTTTGTAACAACTCTGGTTCTTCTTTTAAGTTGAGATTTGTTTTATCTGAAGGAGAAGTGCCGAGAAGTGCTATGTCGTATTTATTGAAAAACTTATATTTTGCAGCAAACCCCTGCATCCTATTGGGAGTTCTCCATATTATTAAATTTCGAATCTTCCAGTATTTAGACATTGTCTCCCACATTTTAGGAAGGTTTTTCCAATTTTCAAATGAAATGATGCTAAAATCCTCTTTCTGTACCCTAGCCACATTTTTCATCCATAAATCCATGAAATTTTCGGGCAGAGATTCTGTTTCTAAATATCTTCTATCCCTTTTTGCTCCAAACCCAGTTACCGCCTCTCCATGTTTTTTCTTACCTCTTAAATAATCTAGGAGGTATGGCTCGTCAGTAAAACACATATCTGCTTTTTCACTATTCATTAATTTAAGAACATCTGTTCCAATAGTTGAGTCACCACACATCAACCTAGAATCTCCAATCACATAAACATCACCTTTTTGAAAATTTATTTTATTTATATCAAGTTTTTGAAGTTCCTTTTCCAGGTCAAATTGTTCTGGCGTCACGTCTATTTCAAATATTTCATCTAATTCTTCAGAAGAAAACCCAACTGAAGATAAAAAGCCTTCATCGAATTCGGAAAGCAGTTTAAGGTCAAATTCTCCTAGATTTTTATTCAAGCGGATGTTTAATTCTTTTTCTTTCTCAATATCAGGAATATTTATATAAATACAGGGTACTTCTTTATACCCAAGGTCCTTAGCAATTTTTAGCCTGAAGTGACCTCCAATAAGAACATTTTCCCTGTTTGAGGCCGAATTAATTAGAAGAGGGTCAATTAAGCCATATCTTTTAATACTCTCGGTCAAATCATTAATGGCCTTATCATCCCATCTTCTAGGATTATAAGTAGCTGGTTTAAGTTTATTAATATCTACATATTCAACTTTTAAATTATTTTTGTTCATTTTTCTCCTTTCAATTCTGCCAAATAAAAAAGGCGGATGTTAAACAGATATCTATCTATCTAACACCCGCCCTCTTCAAGCGAGTAATACCTTAATAATTACAATATAGAGAATTGGAAATCGTTTGTCAATAGCAAGTCGCTTTTGGGTAAAAATTAAGTTAAAATATGGTCATAATGTCAAAAGACCAAACTAAAACAGTAATCCAAGATTTGGTAAAAAAATATAATTCCTATAAAAAACAGGGGTTGTTGAAAAAATATAATGAAGACAACACTTGTAAAGACTTTATCTTACCTCTTTTTAAAGCTTTAGGATGGAGTGTTGAAAGTAGCCGTGAGGTAGAAGGTCAGAAAAATGTCTCTGGAGGAAGGGTTGATTACGCCTTTTATCTAGATGGAATCCCAAAGTTTTTTCTCGAGGCTAAAGCTATTCCAGAAGACTTAAATAAAGAATCTTATATTAAACAGGCTATTGACTACGCTTATAACAAAGGGGTAACTTGGGCAGTTCTTTCTGATTTTGAAGGTATTAAAGTTTTTAATGCAGAATGGCATACTACTCCGTCTAAAGCTTGTGTTCTTAACCTATCTGTTGGTGATTATTCGTTAGAGATTGATTTGCTTTGGGAATTATCAAAAGAAGGAATGGAACAAGATCTCTTGTATGAAAGGGCAAGAAAAATTGGTCAAGTAGCGGTTAAAGAACCGGTTGGAGAAAGACTTTATAAAGACTTAACACTTTGGCGAGAATTATTTTTTAAATATATTTCTGGTTATCATTCGGATTTTAGTTTTGCACAAGTTGATGAAGTTATTCAAAGAATTTTAAACAGGTTTGTGTTCATTAGGACTTGTGAGGATAGACAGATCGAACCACCCTACTTATTACCTTTAGTTAGGGAGTGGAAAACAGCTCGTAACATTAATCTTCAACAGAAAATTAAAGAACTTTTTAAAGATTTTGATTCTTGGTATAACAGTAAGCTTTTTGACCACCATTTGTGTGACGATATAGACATTGAGGATACTCCTTATGCTGAGATAATCGAAGGTCTTTATGGTTCAAAAGACGAGATTGTAAGATATGACTTTAATGCCATAGGGGTAGATGTTCTAGGCAGAGTTTACGAACAGTACTTGGGTTATGTGGCCAAGACAGTAGAACCGAAGAGAAAAAAACAATTAGTGTTAGAAGGACTTGAAAACGAATTGATAAAAATTGAAAAAGAGAAAAAAAGACGCAAAGAACAAGGCATTTACTACACGCCAAATTTTATCGTTGACTATATTGTTAAAAATGCTTTAAAACCAGTTTTAGATAAATGTAATTGTGTTGAAGACTTAAAGAAAATAAAAGTTTTGGATCCTGCCTGTGGGTCCGGTTCATTTCTAATTAAGACTTTAGAAGTGATAAATGACAAATACAAAGAATTTAACTATGCCGGCGACGAACTAACAAAGATTCAAATTCTTAACGAAAATATTTACGGGATTGATCTGGATGAACAGGCAGTTGAGATTGCTCGTTTAAATCTTCTTCTTAATTCTTTAGACAGGAGAATGGAACTTCCGCTTTTAAAAAATATCAGAAACGGTAATTCCCTTATTTCCGGGACAGACGAAGAACTTAAGAATTATTTCGGCGAAAATTTCCGCGACAAAAAACCATTTAATTGGCAAGAAGAATTTCCTGAAGTATTTAACAAAGGTGGATTTGACGTTATTATCGGCAATCCGCCATATATCAAGGAGGATACGAATAAGGAAGCTTTTGATGGTCTTCATAAAAATCCATATTACCAAGGAAAAATGGATATTTGGACAATGTTTGGTTGTGTTGGGATAGATTTACTAAGAAATAATGGGCTACTTGGTTTTATTGCACCCAACAATTGGGTAACAAATTATGGCGCCAGTATTTTTAGAAACAAAATACTTAATGACGGAGAAATTAAAACCTTTGTGGATTTTGGGGATTATAGGATATTTGAAGGTGCCTCTATTCAAACAATGGTATTGATTTACCAAAAGAAAAAACCCAGAGAAAGATATTCTTTTGAATATTTAAAAGTGAAAAATAGAAATATCGTTTATAGCGATTTAATAAAAGTACTTTTTAGTAAGAAAAGCGCTACGCACATAAGCATTAGACCTACTGAACTTTACGATAAATTTTTAAGTTTTAATGAGCCTGGTGAAGAAAATATTTTGGGAAAACTTCGATCATCTGCAAATTATACTCTTGCTTCGAAAGATATAGGAAATGGTATTGATGTTTTGCAAGATTTTATAGCAGAAAGGCACCTATTAATATTAAATGATAATACAATCAAAAAAGGTGATGGTATTTTTGTTCTCTCGGATAACGAAATTGGAAGGCTCAAGCTCACTAAACAAGAAAAACAATACCTGAAGCCTTATTTCACTCCGAGTCAGATAAATAGATATCTGGCATTGAGTAACACAGACAAAAAAATCATTTACGCAGACACATATTTTAGAGAACATATAAATTCATTTCCTAACTTACGGAGTCATATTGACCGATTTAAAAAGATACTTACTTCTGCTTTTGCTCCTTACGGACTCCATCGTACCCGAGAAAAAAGGTTTTTTGAAGGTGAAGGAATATTCACCATTCGAAAAACAAAAGAGCCCGCTTTTTCTTACGTTAATTTCCCCTGTTATGTGACTAGGGCGTTTATGATCATAAAACCAAAAAATATTAATTTAAAATATTTAACTGGAATATTTAATTCTTCAGTTGTGTTCTTCTGGCTTAGAAAAAAAGGTAAATTACAGGGCGAGCAGTTACAAATTGATAAAGAGCCATTATTATCTATTCCGATTTTTATTGGCAATAAAAAACAACAAAAACAAATAATTATCTTGGTTGAAAAAATTATCAAACTTAATCTTGAGATCCAGAAAATCGCAGAAAATTCTGAAAAATGGATTTCATTAAAAACAGAAATTGAAAAAACAGATAAAAAAATAGATCAATTAGTCCATAAACTCTACGGCCTCACGCCGAAGGAGATTGAGATAGTCGAAAAAAATACAAAATGACACTCTATTTAAAATCAAAGCAAAAAGGAAATAAAGGTGAAGCTTTGGTTGAAAGTGTATTGTCAGAACATGCAATAGTGCATAAAATTGACGGCTCAAAAGACGTTGGTATCGATATGATTTGCGAGTGGGTCAACGGTGAAAAACCGACACAGTTAATGTTCGGAATACAAGTTAAAACATTAAATATCAAGCTTGAGCTCAAACGTAAAAAGAGTCGATTAAACTTCTTAGAAGAATATAAGGGAAGTGTCGCAATAAAACAAACAACTTTAGATTATTGGAAAGGGTTTGATTTCCCAGTATTTATTTTTTTAGTAGATTTAAAGACCTCGAACATTTATTACAAAAGATATACTTCGATTGTTCATTGCTTGATAAAACATACTGAAGAACCATTTTACCTGGTGACAAAAGACAATAAATTTCAAGCTTATATTGAAGGAGAAAAACATACTTGGGGTTTTTGTAGAGATTTATTTTTTGATCATCTCCGTTGTCAGCACAATAAAGGTATGCTAAGTGGAATAGATCCTAACGATTTAGGTTTAAGAGGTTGGTCAAAAGAGGCACTCTATAAGGGAGTTTTTGACCAATATAAGGATAAAATTCGTGTCACTTATAACAAATATCAAAAATGGAGCAAGTATTTTAAAACAAACTCTATAGCCTCACACCAGAGGAAATAAAAATTGTTGAAGGTAATGTTTAGCAAAAAATGAAAAATAAATTCTCAGAATTCTACAATTTAACTCAAATTGAAATTGATGATCTATGGGCAAATGGCATTTTTGTATTTGATGCTAATGTGTTATTAGATCTTTATAGACTTTCAAAGAACACTTCAGAAGCCATTTTTAATATTCTTCAAAAAATTAAAACAAACAACCAGCTTTGGATACCACACCAGATTGGTTTTGAGTTTCATAAAGATAGAGAGAGGGTTATTGATATTGAAAAGAATGAGTATGAAAGATTATCGATTTATTTTTCAGATAAATTACCAAAAGAAGTGGAAGCTACTCTTAAGGAAAATAGTTTTAGCCACCCTTTTATTAATTCCGAAAAATATTCTTCTCAAGTGAAGAAATTGGGGAATAAAATTTCGAGAAGTATTAAACTGCTAAGAAAAAAACATCCGGAATATGAAAAGTCAGATAATATTTTAGACAAACTTACCGAACTTTATGAAGGTAGTTGTGTCGGAGAACAATTTTCCGAATCCAAACTTGTTGAAATTTTTAAGGAAGGTAACGAAAGATATCTAAAGAAAATTCCACCCGGATTTAAGGACTCCCAAAAAAATGAACCTGAAAAATATGGTGACTTAGTTTTATGGTATCAGTTAATTGAAAAGTCAAGAGAATCTAAAAAACCAATCGTTTTCGTTACTCGTGATACCAAGGATGACTGGTGGCGTTTTAATAATAACGGGGAAAAGAAAGGGGCAAGGAGAGAATTAATCAGAGAAATGCGTGATAAGGCTAAAACAAATTTTTATCTTTACGAAATATCTTACTTTATTAATATAGCTTCCAAGAAACTAGACATACAAATAGATAAAAAATTAACTAAAGAAATTAAGTTAGTTGAATCGATTGACGTAACTGATCAATTACATGTTAACGTTGTAGAAGGTTATACTAATCTTGCTGCAGAAAATATTTCACCAAGTCTTTCGGGGACCGTTAGTTCTAATCTCGAAACATTAAAGGATTCGCTAGACATCAGTGACAATCAGAAAAAAGTAAAATAAATTATGAAAACTTATTTAATACTATACGAATCAATTTTTCAGGAAGACGCGAGTTTGATAAATACAATTAAATCTTTCGAGCGGTGGGCATATCCGATAAAAAATGCTTGGTTAGTAAAAACATATCTTGATCGTCAAACAGTTTATGATCGGCTTAAGAATTCTAGTGCTTTTGTGACAAAACTAGTTGTGATTCGAGTAACAAATGATTGGATTTCTTATAATCTGACACCAGATGTAATTCGGTGGATGCATGAAGGACTTGAGTGAAATGTCTCAATATTACAACCCTAATAGAAAAAATAATTTATATGATAAAGATTCTACTCAAACCTTTCGTTTGAGTCGAAGTAAAATTGATTTGTTTATTAACTGCCCTCGATGTTTTTATCTTGACCGAAAGCTTGGTATTACCCAACCTCCTGGATATCCTTTTTCTTTGAACTCCGCCGTTGATAAACTTCTGAAAAAAGAATTTGATATTCATCGCGCTAAAGGAACAAAACATCCTTTAATGGAAACCTATAAAATTGATGCCATTCCCCTTGCCCACGAAAAGATTGATGAATGGAGAGATTCTCTAAGAGGTGGAATTACCTTTAAGGTAGATGGAAATAATGTTGTTGTAACCGGTGGAGTTGATGATGTGTGGATTAACCCTAAGGGAGAATTCATCATTGTTGATTATAAAGCTACTTCTAAAGAGGAAGAAGTAACCTTAGATGCTGATTGGCAAATTGCTTATAAACGCCAGATGGAAATATACCAATGGTTGTTTAGGAAAAATGGTTACAAAGTTTCCAAAACTGGCTACTTTGTTTACTGTAATGGCAATACTGATTGTGAAGCCTTTGATGGAAAACTTGAATTTGATATCAAGATTATCCCCTATGAAGGAGATGATTCGTGGGTTGAAAAAACCATCCATGATGCTATTGATTGTCTAAAATCAGACAGGCTTCCAAATCCAGGCCCAGATTGTGATTTTTGTAAATATAGAAAAGCTGTAAAAGAATTTGAAAGATAACAGCAGAATAATTTTATGGGAAAATCCATATATGAATAATCAGCATTTATTGCAAATAGAAGATAGGATTGAACAACTAGTTTTTTTAGCTCAAATATTTAATGATCAGGCCAAGTTGTTGTTTGAAAGATATAAAAAAATTAGACAAGGTAAAAACGAGGGGTTGGTGAGATTAATAGTGATGCAAAATGTTCTATATTTTCATCAAGTAACTCTGATTTTAAACACTATTTTAGAAAAACCAAATAAACCAAACGAACAATCTTTGGCAATGTGGCAAAAGATTGTATTGAACAGCAACGATAAAAAATGGAATGAGCTTAGTCTAATTCAGAGTAGTTACTTAGAGTCTCCTCTTCATAAAATCAGAAATAAACTTATAGCTCATAAAGATTATAAAAGAGCAGGAAATGGTGCAATTTCTTTTCTGAACCCAGTTAAAAATGAACATATAGAAAAAGCTAATAAAATTATAAAAGACTTAGAAAATTACATTCAGAAAAACTTTTCAGATCCATCCAGTAATATTTGGTTTGAAGAACTCTATAAACCAGCCTTTGATAAATTTAATCAGTTTATGAATCAAGAAAAACCTAACAAGAGATATTAAAATCTGGAATATAGAAGAAAGTGAGAAAAATGTTGAGTAACAGAAAAGGCATGCCTCAAAAACGCGGTACCAATTACGAAAAGCAAAAAGCGAAAGCTCATGGAGCAAAAAGAATTGGGGGACCAAGTAATCCTGATGCTATTATGAAAGGTGGAGGAAAAATGGAAATGAAAGACTGGTCGACTCCAGTTCCAAGACCTGAAGTCGTAAAAGCACACCGTAAGGGGGTTACTAAATTTATTGCTAAAAAAGGATTTACTCAACCAGCTATTGAATACGGGAAATCTCGCAGAATGAAACTCTACGAAGGTAAGAAAAAATTAACATAACATTATGCTCTCAGACAAGGCTATTCAGGAATATAAAGATATCTTTAAAAAAGAGTTTGGGCAGGATTTAACTGATGCTGAGGCAAAAGAACAAGGCGAAAGACTTGTGTTATTCTTCAAAACTTTAATAGATATTGATCAAAGAGAAAAAAATAAATCAAGAAGCTAATATTTTTATAAAGCGTGTTCTTTATCCTCAATCTGGCTTTTGTATAATTTAATGAAATTATCCAACTCCTCGCCCGTAAAATTCATGTTTTGCCAAAATCCACGAAAATCGTAAACCCCATCAGCCATTTGATAAACCCAGGCGTTAAAAAGCTTATCCGGTTTATCCTGGAAAATAATGTTGATTATTTTTCCTCCCATTACTCCATCGTTTATCGCCATGACGACAAATTTGCTTCGGTAATAATCCTTGCTAAAGGAATCAAGCCCTGAAGGAGCGGGATCAGAACTCTCAATTCCGGATTCTGGAGGAGTCCCCTCAAGGATATGCGCTTCGATAACTGATTCTGGGAATTCTATCCCCTCATTAATCCCGTTCAAATATCCGTTTAATGCTTTTCTGATATGAAGCACATATGGGTTTTTGTAAACCTCATAATATCCTTCCAATTGTTCCTGAGCAAATTCCAACTCTTTAATTTCCTCCTCAACGATAGGAGTTACAATCGGCGTTGGTGTTAATTGAGAAGATGAGGGCTTGGCGATATTTAAAAAGAAATTTTTGTTCTTAAACCCAACAAAAATTACTCCCAAAAGAATTAATCCACTTATTATTAAAATTATTCTTTTCATTAGCTTGAATTATACAACTACATTGTAGTTTTCGGAAAACTGTTAATTAAATCACTGAGTTGATTAACATTCTTTGACAAATCTACTTCAATCCAGCTTTTAAGGGCATTGTGCTTAATAAGATCTTCCTTTTCAAAGTCAAACAAGTCATCTTCAAACCACAAAAAGGGTGTTTTGAAATCAATCGCTTCGGTTTTAGAATCAGACCAATCGGTGGCTTTTATTTTGGCCAAAATTGTTAGCATTTCAGCGTCAAACCATTGCGATAAATGATGGAGAGTATAATTACTATCTCCCCTGCAATGAGTGGTTAACCAATAAACAGGATAGTTATCGGTGAGGTATTTGACAAACTCTTTAACATGTAAAGCCGGCTGTTTGTCGTTTGCCATAATGACACCATCAATATCAAGATAAATATTCATATAATTATTATAATACTCGGGAATTAAAAAAATTAATCTATATCAAAAAAACAACCCCTTTCGGGGTTATTTTCTCCAGCTTGCTCAGAAGATTAACTTCTATTTCTAGATTAAAACAATATTTTGATTAAGTCAAATTATGTTCGCTAAAAAGCATATAATTAAAACATCGCTTTAGTTAAAATTGAGTGGAAAAGTAAAATGAAATGACAACAGATGTTTTTACACTATATTGCCCGTTAAGAAATTATTTACGCAAACAAAAGCTAAATGATTCTTTATTGGCTATCCATTCGCACATTCAGTTCCAACAATTTCATTCGCCCTTGCCTGATTACATAAGAGGTGAACCAATTGGTTATAAAAACGTAACAAGCTTTAATGACTTAATTAATTTCCATGTGTTTCCATGGGAATTATCGATTTTATGCAAAGAGATTTTACTTAATTCACCAAAGTACGGCCAGACTCATTCTCTGTTGGACTGGCGCTACCTATCTAGTGCTATCAACAAATTGAAAGATTTGGAGAACGAAATAGCCAAATTGTATTCCACAAAAGAAAACGTACTACTCGAAATGACCCTAAGAATTCCACATCGACAATTCCGATGGCAACATGTGCCTACAATGGATGAACCTGCAAGATATTGGAAAGTATTCAGTTATGAGAAACTTCGTGAATTAATAGAAAATAAAATTGACCTGCAGTTAGAGGATGTAATCAAAATAGGAATGGGTTTAATCGGTGTTTTCCAAAATAAAATTGCATTATTCTATCCCCCACAAATTAACATACCTGGGATCGATCAAACTAAATTAGATAAATTTCTTGAACACTTTTGTCTTGGTTACTTGAGTCTTATAGAGAAAATAAGAAGTGAACAAAAATACGATAACAAGTTCGCCTATTCATATTCTTCTTTAATCGCATATCCACTTATACGAATGGATTGGAATGATAAAGATGCCATTCTTTGCCCGATACCAAGGTATCTACTTGAACGTATAACTAATGGTTTGTACTACGAAATATGCAATTCTGATGGGTTTGATCATGCTTTTGGGGAAGCATTCCAATCATATGTTGGTGACGCCATTAATATTTTATACAAAAAGGGCAAAATATACCCTGAGGCCAAATATATGAAGGCTAAGAGAACGGCCGATTGGTTAATAGCCGATCAAACAGCCGTTGCCTTTATCGAATGTAAGACGAAAAGACTTACCTTTGGAGCAAAAGTAGAACTTTTTGACTTAAAGGAACTGGAGTCAGAGTTTGGCAAAATGGCTGACGCTATTGTACAAACATATAAAACAATTGAAGATTATAAAAAAGGGCTTTATCCTCAAATTAAATTTAATTCTTCAAAAAAAGTTTACCCCGTGGTGGTTACCCTGGAAAACTGGTTCTTATATGGTGACCCTCTTATTAATATGCTGGATAATTTAGTCTCAGCAAAATTAAGTAAAAGTGGCCTCAATAAAAATCTAGTAAATACCAATCCGTACTGTGTGATGTCTGCTGAAACTTTCGAATCCTTTTTATTTATCGCGAACAAATTTAACATAAAAAGTACTTTGGAAGAAAAACTTGTTGATAAAGATAAAAAATATTGGGAATTTGAGAATTACTTACGTAATAAATATCCAGAAGAGATAAAACGAGTGGGTTGTCCTTTTGTCCAAGAACTCAATAATAGAATTAACGCGATGCTTGTCCCATCAATTTCTTAAAAATATGGAAATTACATATGACACAGACGAAGTTATCCAAAAAATACTAAAAGAGTGTCCTAGAATTATCGGGATAGACGGAGTTGATGGTGCGGGGAAAACAACTTTTGCAAAAAGGATTGCAAAGCATTCTTATCACAGAGTAAGCATTGATAGCTATCTTGATAAAAAACAAGACGGATATTTTAATTTTTTGAAATTTGAAAAATTAAAAAGTAACTTAAACAAACTTGGGGATAACTTTGTAATTATTGAAGGCGCGCTTTTATTAAAGGTATTAGATATAATTAATATATCTCCCAATTTTTTAATTTACATGGATGATAATGTTTGGCTAGATGATTGGTTTGAAGATTATGGAGGAAAATATTGCGATAAAAAATTAGATGAAATAATCGCAGAGGAAGAAAAAATGGTTAATAGAGTAGTCCAGGCAACTGATCCAGGATCTAAAGAATACAAAATGGATGGGTTTAGAAAAGAAATTTTCGAATACTCATTTAAATATAAACCATGGAATAAGGCAAATATAATTCTTCGAATGAGATAATCAGAATTTATTAAACTGAAACACTCTTAGTGAATAATAAAGTCTTTAAGCGTCGCACAAAAGGTGGTCTGTACTATTCGGACGTCTATGATCTTGTTTGCCAAAGAACTAGATCAATCTTTTTAATATTGGAAATATTTAAGTTCCCAACTTTTTCATTAAAAGTGTTAATCATATTTTTTGCCTGTTCAGTGTTCATAAATTCGGAATACCAGTTCACAATATCATCATAAATTTTAACCAATTGTTTAAACCTGGTTTCTTTATCCTGACTATAGCTAGATATTTTAATATTTAATCTCTTTAAAACTTCTGAATCCCAAACTGGCAAGTTGGGATTTATCGTTGCCACAATCTTACTTGAAAAAGAAGGTTCTAAACGCTTTAATTTTTCAAAGAAAAAGGCTAAGGTTTGTTCAAATGAAGTATCTTTACTTTTATTCTGTTCGAGATAGTAATATAGCGATTCATAAAATTCTTTTGATCTTTGCCGAATCCGATAAAATCCATTGAAAAGCTTTTGAAAATCTTTATCTGTTTGAACGTTCAAGTTCTCCACTGATTGCATTATCAATAAATATTTATACGCTCCTTTCTTAATATTTTCCCAATTTGTATTTTTTAAATCGTATTCTTTAAAAGAATTATTCATCGTCTGTGTCTGTAAGCATCTCAGTCTAGACCCGTTTGAGACCCATAGGCAGTTTGTTAGAAAATATTAGATTACAAAACCTACGTCGAGACCTTTCTCTTTAAAAAATTTATTCCATGCCGCAAGCACCCTGATTGCTAAATTTCTAGGATGCACCTTTTTAGTATCTGACTCTAATCGTATTTTTTCTCCATCCTCACATAAAAGATATTTCCCATCCTCAGTCAAAAGAAAATTTCTTTCTTCATAACCTATCTCTGGACTTGGCTTTGGACTAGCATCATCCCACGCTAAGCTCCTTATATCATAAGAAATGCAATTATAATCAGCTTTTAAATGTTTAAAACCTGTAACAAGGGCTTGGAGCAGTTTCATATCCTCGTTATTTTCAATAAAATTATCTACTTCGGCTTCTTCTATCCCTAGAGTTTCGTCATTTACAAAATAATCCTTTAAATGGTAGACAGCAAAGAAAAAGTGGAGATAAGCATCCCAAACGTCTTCTTTAGATGAATTTGGGTACCCAGGTTTTGGAATTCTTTTATAATCTCTAACAACCAATTCAGCCATTTTATGATAAGGCCGTTGTTCAGAAATACTCTTGTTATCTTTCATAGATATATAGTAACACCACCTTTTGGCTATCCAATGTGGATTATATCATTTTTAAAAATCCTTCTTTTTATAGTGTCTCATTTGTCTCATTTAGCCTTGATGTGAGACAATGGTTATAAGGATAAGAAGGGCCTAGACCGGCCTACTCAGCTTAGGTTCAGAAAACTCAATAAACATTAGTCTTTAAGTTGTTTCTCAGTTAAAATTTATATATTATTAAAGTATGAGGCAAAAAATTCGTGGTTTGGTCAGCATGTGTTTATTACTTTCTTGGACAATCTCTGCTCTAAGTGGGTTCGTTCTTTATTTAGCACCTGAAGGACAAAGGTCTGGAAAGGCAATTCTTCTTTTTGGTTTAGCTAAACACGGATGGTCAGAATTTCATACTTGGGTAAGTTTTTTAGCCTTAGGCGTTACCCTCTTACATATAATTATTGACTGGAAAATTTTGGTAGCCGTTGTGAAGTATTTAGTTAAAGGAAGTATCCCAAAAGCTTAATAAAAAATATAAAAAATAAATAGGAGGGAGGTGAAAAAATAAATGAAAAAATTGTTATTTATTCTACCAGTCTTTGTTGCTTTTGCTTTAGTTATGCTAGTTTTTGCGGTTAAAAATAACGAAGCTGGTGCTCAAAATGGTCAGCAAGTTCAGCAACAAACTCAGACTCAGACACAACAGCAATTAAATGTCTCTCCCTCTCCAACAGGTAACCAAGTCCAAAACCGAAATCAAGTTCAAACACAAAACCAAGGTGAAGACTCGCAATTACAAACCAACACTCAAGAACAAGAAAGCCTTGGAGATGAACAAGGTGAAGGTTTACAAACTCGTAATCAAAACGCCTTGGAAAATATGAGCAAGATTGCTCAACAAGTTCAGCAATTGCTACATATAAGAACAACTGGTAGTATTGGTAAACAGGTCAGACAAATTGTTCAAGAACAAAACCAAGCCCAAAAACAAATTCAGGAACAATTAAACAAACTTGAATCAAAAGGTAAATTAGCCAAGTTTTTAACAGGCACTAATTATGGAGCTGTAAAAAACCTAAAACAACAGCTTGAGCAAAATCAGCTAAGAATTGAAAAACTGACACAATTGCAAAACCAACTTTCTAACCAAAGAGACATAACCATAGTCCAGAAAACTATTCAAGCCTTAATTCAGGAAAACATAGCCTTACAGGAAAGAATTACCGCAGAAGAACAAACCAGAAGCATGTTTGGTTGGTTATTTAGGCTTTTTGCTAAGTAATACTACAAGGTTTTTCTTATTTATCGTCTAAATTTGAAGAAAGCCTAAACTTTTTAGGTAAACCTCCCTCGGATGAAGCCAGCCAAAAGCATCTAGAAGAATGAACACCACTTTCTTATATTTACCTTCCGGAAGAACATCTTTGAGGAGCCCTGTATTTTTTGTTACACCAAGAAGGTACTGAATAGTTACGGGAATATTTGAAAAACAATATGACTCATAAAGGGGTTTGACGAAATTTTTACCAAATTTTGATTTATCGACTACGTCGTAAGATGTAAACATGTTTGAATTTTAGCATCTGAATAAAAAAACAATCCGTGAAATAATAGCTCTATATATTCCTTTTATAGTGTCTCATTTGTCTCATTTAGCCTCAAGGTGGTACAATCGAATTATTGAGTTATAGGGATCGAAGGGGGCCAGACCAACCTGCTCAATTCCCTAAGTCTAGCACCGCAGGTATGGGATCGAATGGGCCTAGACCGATATGCTCAGCAATGAACAAAAACAAAGATAAATTCATCGTTACTTTCGCAGGACCCATTGGAAGTTCTAAAACTCCTATCGCTCATTATTTAAGCTGTGATTTTAATCTTCCAATTTACAACAATGATGTTGTCAGAACAGAAGTAATGGAAGATCTCTTATTTTTCGATAAAGAAGAACATAAGAAACGTCGGGATAGCCGAATAAAAGAAATTCTCAATAGTGGAAACTCATTTATCTTAGATGCCAGTGTCGATAGAGAATGGAAAAACTACATAGACGATATTAACAAATCAAGCTATGAAGTTTTCATCATTGGCCTTGACTTGAGTAAGGAATTTTTACTCAAACTCTATAAAGTCAAACAATATAATGAAGTCATGAAACAAGTGGATAAACTTTTAGATGATCACAATAATTTTCTTAAGGAATTTGGGGATAATGTAAACCTACATATTACCGATCAGAATTTTAGCGAGCGTCTTAAACTCAGCTCAAAAAAGCTTAAAGAATGGTTAAAACAGTTTTAATTTATAAGGAATAGAGCACTTCTAGACCAGCTCACTCAGCAAATTAGAAATTTCAACCTTAGATCATCTGTGCTATAATGAAGTTATCACTAATAAAGAAGAGACGACAGACAACTTAATAGTTACTTTCTTGGAAAAGGGTGGTCGCATTAATAATTTCTACCTTCAAAAGAAAAG